>TARA_B100001093_G_scaffold78026_2_pt1 | contig 18909 bp, 15 predicted proteins | sample TARA_B100001093 | Tara Oceans TARA_B100001093 (sample SAMEA2623116) | marine metagenome | biome: marine biome (ENVO:00000447); feature: surface water layer (ENVO:00002042); material: "saline water (ENVO:00002010), including plankton (ENVO:xxxxxxxx)" | depth 5 m
GTATGGTGATGTTAACCTGATAAATACTGAAATTGATATTTATCGATCAATAACCAGAGAAGATATTCAAAATATAGCACAAAAATACTTAAATAAAAATCAAAGATTTGAATTGGAATATTTACCAAAAAACAATTAGAAAATGAGAAAAATATATATTAACGTTTTACTTTTTTTATACATATCAACCTCAATTGGACAAGTTGATAGATCAGTAATGCCAGTTTCGGGTCCACCTCCTTCAATTGAAATCGGACAACCTGTTGAATTTGAGTTAAATAACGGATTAAAAGTTCTTATGGTTGAAAACCATAAACTTCCCAGAGTCTCTGCAAACCTACTTATTGATAACCCTCCTTTAGATGGAAGCAATAAGAACGGAATATATTCCATGACATCCAGCATGCTTGGAAAAGGAACAAAACTTATTCCTAAAGATGTGTTCGTTGAAGAAATTGATTTTCTTGGTGCAACTTTAAATATTAGCGCTGGTGGAGCTTATGCAAGTTCATTGTCAAAGTTTTTTCCTAAAGTTTTAGATATGATGGCAGATGGTGTTTTGAATCCAACTTTTAGCGAAGATGAATTTGAAAAAGAGAAAAATAAAACTTTAGAAAATATAAAATCTGGATCTAAAAGTGTTGCTAGAATTGCTAGAAGAGTTGAGGGGGTCTTGGCATTTGGAGAAAGCCATCCAAATGGGAAATATATAACTGAAGAAACGGTTAATAATATAACTCTAAATGATGTAGAATTATTTTATAAAAATAATTTTATACCCAATAATGCCTATTTAATTTTTATCGGAGATTTTGATCCTAATATTTTAAAAAAACAAGTAAAAAAACTTTTTTCAAAATGGAAAAAAGGAGATTCAAAGGTCACAAATTTTACTACTGTACCCAAATACAATGATTTAAAAATAAACTTTGTGGATGTTCCTAATGCTATTCAATCTGAGGTTGTTTTTCAGAACACTGTTCAGCTTTCTATGAAGGATGCTGATTATTTTCCACTTATTGTAGCCAACAAGATATTAGGCGGTGGACCTGAAAATAGACTTGAAACACAGATTAGAGAAGAAAAAGGATTTACTTACGTTGCTAGGTCTCAAATTGGTTCTAGTAAATACACAAAGTCTCGGTTCAGAGCATACACCTCAACACGATTTCAAGTTACTGACAGTGCAGTCGTTGAATTATTAAATGAAATTAAAAAAATTAGGGAAATTCCTGTAGGTAAAAAAGAATTATCACAAGTGAAGGCCAAATATGTTGGTGATTTTGTATTAGCATCTGAAAGACCATCTACTATAGCAGGTTATGCTCTTAACATAAAAACACAAAACTTAAATAAAGATTTTTATAAGACATATTTAAATAACATAGAAAAAGTTTCTATTGAAGATATACAAAGGGTCTCAAAAAAATATTTTGACCTGAGTAAAGGACAAATAGTCGTTACAAGTAAGGGTAGTGAATTGATTGATAAGTTGAAAAATATAAAATTTGAAGGGAATAACTTGCCTATTAAATTTTTTGATAAATATGGAAAGTCCGTTCCAGAACCAGAAACCGAAAAAAATGATGAGGGAGTTAATGCCAATTTTATTTTGAATAATTATATAAAAGCTGTTGGAGGTTTAGAAAAACTTAAAAGTGTTAATACTATTTCGATTACTTATGAGGGAAGTGCCATGGGAGCTACAATTGTAAATGAAGAAAAAAAGACTAAGGATATGATTGCTAATTCTACTTTAATGAATGGAAATCTGATGATGAAAATGGTGGTTTCTAGCGAAAGTGCTTTTGTAAAGCAGGGCGCGAATAAAATGGAGCTTCCTAAAAATTTTCATAATGATTTAAAAAATGGGTTGGGAATTTTTCCTGAAATTTCTTTATTGGAAAATCCAAAAGTAAAATACGGTGGAAAAGAAAAAATTGATAATACTGAGGCTCATGTGATTGAAATGAATGGCGATATAATCTCAATAAGATTTCTTTATGATATTAATACTGGCCTAAAGATTCGGGAGATATCTACAACTAACATGGGTGGACAATCTCAAGTTCAAGAAACAATAATTGGAAATTATTCAGAATTTAGCGGAATATTGTTTCCAAGTGAAAAGTCTCAGTCCCTTGGTCCACAAACAATTGATATGAAATTAGTAGATGTACTTATAAACCCTGAGCTTTCGGATGAAGATTTTAATTAATTTTTTTTATTTGCTAGAAAAACACCGGTTAATATAAATCCAGTTGAAAAAAACTGACCCAAAGTTATGGTTTCTCCATCAACTAAACCCCACATTATGGCTACAATTGGAAGAGTATAGGTAATTGAAGATGCAAAAATTGGAGAGGAGATCTGAATTAATTTATTGAATAAAATTTTTGCAAATGCACTTCCAAATATCGACAATACAACAACATAAAAAATTGCATTTTGTACATCTTGATTCACTTTGAAATCAATTATTCTCAGATCTGTAAAAAATAATATTATAAAAGCTGGTGGCAGTATACACAAGAAATTTCCAACTGCAATTCCAGTTGCAGAGACATTTTGTAGATGAGCTTTTAAAAGATTTAATGATATTGCATAAAAAATTGATGCTATTAAAATCAATACAACAAATAAAAAATTCTGCTGAGGGTTAATGGAAGAACCTTGATAAATTAGCAGTAAAGAACCAATTAAGCCAATAAAAATACCTGCTATCTGTTTTGCATTTATTAAAAATTTAAAAAATATTAATCCTATTACTAAAGTAGCTAGTGGAGTCAAAGAATTTAAAATTGCTGTAACTCCACTATCAATTTCAGTTTGAGCAAAAGCAAATAAAAATGATGGAAAAAAAGAACCTATATATCCGGTTGCTAATATCCATTTCCATTTATTTTTAGGAATTTTTTTCAATGAATTAAATCCCAAGATAAATAAGACAAATGCTGTTATTATTATTCTTAAACTACCCAGTTGTAAAGGACTAAAACCTAATAAACTTTTTTTTATTAAAATATATGAACTGCCCCATATAAAAGACAGTATAATTAAGTAAAACCACTTTGTGTTATGTTTATTCACCTAGTTTTAATTCCACGTTATCGATTCAACTATTTTTTTAATGTCATTTTTAACATAAGAAATGGAAGGAAGTAATGAATCATAATTAGGTTTTGTATCGAAATATAGGGATCCCATCAAAAAATTTGAAATTGAATCTGTTACAAAGAATTGAACATTGGACGGTGCATTACCAACAAATACGTAAGAAATAGCATATATATTTTTATTCTGATCATTAAATTCACTAATATTTATATTGTAAATAGAATTTGAATTTTCTTTTACTTTTAAATCAAAATCATTTTTTATTAGGTTAAAATTATTGTTAATTTTTAAATTTGTTAAAAAAATATTTGCTTTTAAAGACTCATAATTAATTACTGCATTACAATTTTGATTGAGTTTTATTTTTGAGTTAATATTTATTAAAAATTTATAGTCACAATTTGATAAAGTTTGTTTGTATGTTGGCTTTTTAAATTGGTGTGCTAAATACGCTTTTTGTTTTGGCATGTAAGACACTTCACAACTAATAAAAACAAACCATATCAAAATAAATCTTCTTTTCATTAAGTAATAGTAATTTTAATTTTTGTTATTCTCTTTTTTTTTATTTCTTCCACAATAAGATTCAAATTGCCAATTTGTAATGTAAATCCTTTTTTCGGAAAGTACCCTGTCTGTTCCAAAATAAAACCAGCAATAGTTTCGGATTCGCCTTTTTTATTTTCAAAACTTGAGATATCATTGATTTTTATGTTATTGTATAAATCTTTTAAGTTAGTTTTTCCATCAAAAATATAGTTTTTAGAGTCCAATTTTTGAAATAATTGATCATCTTGAATAAATTCATTTTGTAAATCACCCACAATTTCTTCAACAATGTCTTCAAGGGTAATTATTCCTGAATTTCCACCATACTCGTCAACAACAACTGCTAAATGGATTTTTAATTTTTGGAATTCAGCTAATAAATCATCTAGTTTTTTATTTTCTGGCACAAAGATAGGCTCTCTTATTAGCTTATTCCAGTGAAAATTTTTATTATCTAAATAGGGAAAAAGATCCTTTAAATAAATAATACCAATTACATTGTCAATTTTGTTTTCATAGACAGGTATTCTAGAAAAGCCTCTTTTACGAACTTTTTTAATTAATTCTTCAAATCGCAAGTCTTTGGAAACATAGAAAACATCCGTTCTTGCTTTCATTACTTGTTTGGTTTCAATACTACCAAATGAAACAATTCCTTTTAGAATTTTCTTTTCTACTCTGGTAGTCTCCGTTTTATCAGTAAGATCCAGTGCATCAGATAATTTATCAACAGAAAGATCTGTTGACTTAAAAACTAATTTTTTTTGGAGTAATTCAGTAATTTTACTCATAGGAATTGTTAAAAAAAAGAATATGTACTTATCCAAAAATTTTATTGGTAATGCCATTTTCTTTGAAAAAGATATTGGATTTCTGCTTGCATAAACTTTTGGTAATATTTCTCCAAAAAGCAATATGAAAAGGGTTATAAAACCAATTTCAAATAAAAAATTTATCCAAAATGGAAATGATGGGTAGTAAAATGAATTTCCAAAAGAAGAAAAAAGGAGCACAATTGCAATATTTATAAAATTATTGGAGACCAATAATGTAGCTAATAATCTTTTTGGCTGATTTCTTAATTTTCCAACTAATCTTAACCTATCACTGCTTGATGACAAGGACTTTTTTAAATCAGTAGAGGATAGTGAAAAAAAAGCTACTTCAGAACCAGAAATTAAAGCGGAAGATATTATTAAAAAAGATATTAAAATGAATTTAATTGGAATTTCATAATTATATTCATCAATTAATACCAGGTCAAATAAATATATGGTGTTATCCAAAAGCTTTATTAAAATGGTAAATCATCAGAATTATCTGATGGCATTTGATTTACATTTGGATTGGGATCGACATTTGAAATATCTGCTTCTTTATTTTCAGAACTAATATCATTTTTTGTGTTTAAAAAATTAAAATCAGATACATGTATTTCAGTTGAGTATCTTTGAACTCCATCTTCAGATTGCCATTTTCTTGTCTTAATTCTGCCCTCTACATAAATTTTATCTCCCTTTTTCAAATACTTCTCACAGATTTCAGCAGCTTTATTTCTAATAACAATATTATGCCATTCGGTATTAGATATTTTTTCACCAGTTACTTTGTTATTGTAGGTTTCATTTGTGGCGATAGGAAATCTACCAATACATCCACCACCGTCGAAATGATGCATCTTTACATCATCTCCAAGGTTACCAATTAACATTACTTTATTTAAGGATCCGCTCATAATATTTGAATAAAACTAATATACAAAAAAACAAAAATTACCAATTATAGTTTGTAAGGAATTTTGTAATTGGTTTAGGGAAGGGAAATGAATTTAAATTTTTAATATCAACATAATTATTTTTTAAACTTTTAACTTCAACAATCCAAAAAAATGAGTTGATTAATTGATGTGTTAATTTGTGGTCAAAACATTTGTTTTGAAACAAGGACAAATTATAATGGGTGTTTTTGAGTATATTCATTTTATTTAGTTCAAGTATTATATTTTTTTTGGTCAAATATTTATCTGATTCAATTAATGGAAATTGAAATAGATTTTGCCATATGTCTTTATTTATTCTTTTTTCTATCAAAGTACCACCCTCTTCAGATTTAAAAACCAAATAATTAAAAAATCGTATTTTATTTGCTACTTTATTCTTTTTTACAGGAAAGTCATAAATTTTTTGATTGAATTTAGCAAAACATGATTTTTCATAAATACACTCCGCACAATTTGGTGATTTAGGTTTACATATTAATGATCCAAAATCCATAATTGCCTGATTAAAATCTGATGGATTATTTTTTGAGATTAACTTATTAGCAATTTCTTTAAACTGAAGTAAAGATTTTGTAGTATTTATTGGTGTGGGTATTCCAATTAATCTTGATAATAATCTGTATACATTTCCATCAACCACAGGTTGAATTTCATTATTTGAAAACGAACTTATTGCACTCGCTGTGTAATCACCTATACCAGGTAGCTTCATCAAAAGGTCAAAGCTTGTTGGAAAAATACCATTGTAATCCTTTACTATAATTTGTGCAGTTTTGTGTAAATTTCGTGCTCTTGAATAATAACCCAAACCTTCCCACATTTTTAACACCTCTTGTTCTGAGGCTTCAGCTAATTTTGAAATGACAGGGTAATTTGTTATGAACTTTAAATAATAAGGCAGACCTTGAGAAATTTTAGTTTGCTGTAAAATAATTTCTGATAACCAAATTTTATATGGATCTTTGATGTCTCTCCACGGTAATTCTCTCTTATTTTTTTTATACCACTCCAACAAATTATTAGAGAAATTTTTTCTCACATTATTTATAACTTTCATATTCAAAAATGAAATTTTATCCCAGTTAAAAAACGATTTATAAATATTAATTTTATATATTTGGCAACCTAAAAAGTAAACATAATTAAAATAAAGAAGATGACCAAAGCAGAAATTGTTTCAAAAGTTTCAGAAAATCTTGGACTAGAAAAAACTGAAGTTTTAGCTACAGTTGAGAACTTAATGATTGAAATAAAGGATTCCCTTTACAAGGGTGAAAATGTTTACTTTAGAGGGTTTGGAAGTTTCATAGTAAAAAGAAGAGCTGAAAAGACTGGTAGAAATATTTCAAAAAACACTACTATAAGAATACCAGCACATCAAATACCAGCTTTTAAACCTGCTAAAGTGTTTGTTGACGGTGTAAAAAAAACTAATTAAAAAATATTAATATGCCAAGTGGTAAAAAAAGAAAAAGACACAAGGTAGCGACACACAAGCGAAAAAAAAGAAGTCGAGCAAATCGACATAAAAAGAAATAAATTTTCTTTAATGAACTATCGTTCTTTGAAATGAAGTAATATTGTTATTTGTTCATAACTAAAACACTTCAATGTTTTTAAAATCCTGTATAATTTTTAGTACAACCAATACATATTTATATATGTAATTAAATCATTAATTATGAGTAAAGAAATTATAATAAGATCAAACTCTTCTGCTATTGATTTTGCGTTACTGAAAAACGGAAAGTTAATTGAACTTCACAAACAAAATGATAGTAACAAATTTAACGTTGGAGATATTTTTTTAGCAAAAACAAAAAAAACTATTTCTGGATTAAACGCTGCGTTTGTTAACGTAGGATATGAAAAAGATGCTTTTTTGCATTATCATGACCTAGGTCCAAAAGTTTTATCATTAATAAAGTTCATTAAAGGTGTAAGTACAGGTAAAATAAAGAATTTTTCCCTTGAAAGATTTCATTTTGAATCCGAAATCGACAAGGAGGGTAGTATTTCCGATGTAATTAGTCCAAATCAGTCTGTATTAGTTCAAATCATAAAAGAGCCTATATCAACAAAAGGCCCTAGAATCAGTTCTGAACTTTCATTTGCAGGACGCTTTTTAGTTTTAGTTCCTTTTTCAAATAGAATTTCAATTTCGCAAAAAATTGAAAGTAGAGAAGAAAAAAGCAGACTAAAAAGACTAGTTCAAAGTATAAGACCAAAAGGTTTTGGAGTTATAGTAAGAACAGTAGCTAAGAATAAAAAAGTTGCAGAACTAGACAACGACTTAAGAAGTCTATACAAGCACTGGATTGAGCTTTGTAAAAAAATTAAAGGTGCTCAGATGCCTGAAAAAGTACAAAGCGAAATGACTAGATCCTCCTCAATTTTAAGAGATATTTTTAATGATTCATTCACGGGTATTTATGTGAATCAAAAATCTATGTTTTTTGAAATAAGGGAATACTTAAAACAAATTGCTCCAAAAAAGCAATCTATTCTTAAACTACACAGCTCTGATACGCCAATTTTTGAAGAGTATGGTGTTGAGCGTCAAATCAAAACAGCTTTTGGTAGAACCGTTACAATGAGTAAGGGTGCTTACTTGATTATTGAACATACGGAAGCGCTTCATGTAATTGATGTGAATAGTGGAAATAGATCTGCAAAATCTAAAAATCAAGAAGAGACTGCTTTGGAAGTTAATTTATTAGCTGCATCAGAAATTGCTAGACAATTGAGATTGAGAGATATGGGTGGGATTATCGTAATTGATTTTATTGATATGGTAAGTCCTGAGAACAGAAAAGCATTGTTTGAACACTTTAAAACTGAAATGGATTCAGACAGAGCAAAACATAAAGTTCTTCCACCCAGTAAGATAGGATTAATTCAAATGACTAGACAAAGAGTCAGAGGTGAAATTGAAATCATAACAAAGGAATTAAATCCAAATCCTAACGGGTTGGTTGAAGCTCCAATTGTTTTAATTGAAAAGATTAATTATAAATTAGAAAAAATCTTGAATAACAAGAAACATGATAATAAAAAATTAGTCTTGCACGTTCACCCATTTGTAGCTGCATATTTAAAAATGGGATACCCATCAATTAGGTCAAAATGGTATTTTGAATATAAAAGATGGATCAAAATTATCCCAAGAGATGCTTACACCTATTTACATTTTCGTTTCTTTGATAAAGAAGGTAAAATCATTAATGTACAGTAAAAAAGCGGCCAATGGCCGCTTTTTTTTTATATAAAATTATAGTAATTTGAAAAGGTGGTAAGAAATGACTTAACAAATAAAGAAATTGAAAATAAAATAAAAATTTATTGTTCTTATCAAGATAGATGTCATAAAGACGTTGTATTAAAGCTAAAAGATTTTAACATTGATAATAATGGTAAAAATGAAATTATTTCAAATTTAATTAAGGAAAATTACTTAAATGAGTCCAGATATTGTAAAAGCTTTGCAAGAGGAAAGTTTAGAATAAAAAATTGGGGAAGAATCAAAATTAAAAATGAACTTAAACTCAAAGACATTTCATCATACAATATCTCTCTTGCCTTAAAAGAAATTGATGATAAAGATTACATTGAAAAGCTTGATTCAATTTTTAAAAAAAAATTATCATCTTTGGGTAATATAAATGTTAATATCAAAAGAAAAAAAATATTTTCATTTTTGAAATACCGTGGTTGGGAAAATAACTTAATATTTGATAAAATAAATGAAATTCATTAGAAAATTAATCCACATTTTTTTTATCTGTACAATATTTACTTCATGTAAAAAAGAGGTTGATTTAGCTATTTATAATGCCAATATTTATACAGTAGATAACAATTTTAGTGTCGCTAGTGCATTAGTAGTTAATGATGGTAAATTTTATGATTTAGGTAATGATGAAATTATAAAAAAATATAATCCCAAAAAATTAATTGATTTAGAGGGATCAACAATCTTACCAGGACTTATTGATGCTCACTGTCATTTTTATGGACTGGGAACTAATCAACAAGTAATTGATTTAGTTGGAACAAAATCATTAGATGAAATAATTGAAAAACTAAATTCTACCAATATTAAAAATAACTCAATCATTCGTGGTAGAGGTTGGGATCAAAATGATTGGATTAAAAAAGAATTTCCTGACAAAACCAAGCTAGATCAATTATTTCCAAACACACCGGTTGTTTTAGAAAGAATTGACGGTCACGCATATTTGGTTAATCAAAAGGCTTTAGATTTAGCAAAAATCGATAAGTATACTTCATCCTCCAATGGATCCATACTGAAAAAAAATGGAAAATTAACTGGCGTATTGATTGATGGACCAATGCGTTTAATTGATAATGTTATTCCAGATTTGTCGAACGGAGAAAAAATTAAAGCTCTATTAGATGCTCAGAAAATATGTTTTAAAAATGGACTAACGACAGTTGATGATGCTGGAATTTCTAAAGAAATCATACTACTAATAGATAGTTTACAACAAACTAAAGATTTGAAAATTAGAATTTATGCTATGGTTAGTAATAGCCCAAACAATGTGAATTATCTGTTAGAAAATGGGCCTATAAAAACCCCGCTTTTAAATGTAAGGTCAGTAAAAGTATATGGAGATGGTGCATTGGGGTCAAGAGGAGCAACATTAAAAAAACCATACAGTGATCAAAAAAATAATTTTGGAAAACTAGTTACTTCCCCTGTGGAGTTAAAAAACTTAGCTTTAAAACTTGCTAACTCAGAAATACAAATGAATACTCATGCTATTGGAGATTCAACAATTAGTCTGTTACTCAACACCTACAATGAAGTTTTAAAAAAGAAAAAAGATCCTAGGTGGAGAATCGAACATGCTCAAATTATTGATTTGGCAGACATGGAGGGTTTTAATAATAAAATTCTTCCATCTGTTCAACCAACTCATGCAACAAGTGATATGTATTGGGCTGAGGACAGGGTCGGTCCTAAAAGAATCAAGGGGGCATATGCTTACAAAACATTACTAAAAAAATCTAATGTAATTGGACTTGGAACAGATTTTCCGGTTGAGAAAGTTAATCCTTTTCATACCTTTTATGCTTCGACATCACGAAAGGACTTAAATAGTTATCCTGAAAATGGATTTGAAATTGAAAATTCTTTAACCAGAGAGGAAACTTTAAAGGGAATGACAATTTGGGCAGCATTCCTGAATTTTGAAGAAAAAGAAAAAGGAAGTATTGAAGTTGGAAAGTATGCAGATTTTATAGTAATTGATAGAGATATAATGAAAGTTGACTTGCTTTCTTCTGCAAAAACCAAAGTATTAAAAACTTTTTTGTCGGGTAATTTAGTTTATTCCAATAGTGAAACCAACTAAGAAATTAGTGCCAGGCATTGGGACTAAATTTGTTTCAGAATATACCTCGTCTAAAATATTATTTACATAAAGATAGAACAGCTTCTTATACATTATTTTTGAGTCCAAAACACTAAACTTATTTTTGTCAGATCTTTCTCCATACTTGTATGTAATCGAATGATTAATATTTTTTAAATAATTAATATTCAATTTAGAGATGAATTGATCTTTTAATGAATTTATTGAATAACGAGAAAAATTAACATTTTTAACATAATTATTATCATTAATTCGAGTGTAGCTTATATTAATATAATTGCTATTAGATGAATTCCATTTTGTTTCAAGATTGTACCTAATATCTATTTCAGCTCCACTTGTTTTTAGTTCTCCAATATTGTTTGCCTTCCATAAATCATTTTCATTTTCTTTCACATAATCAATTAAGTTTTTAGAATTTCTTTGAAAAACTGCAGCGGTCAAATTCCAATTCATATTATTAAATTTAATACCCAGTTCTGTTGAAATTGCAGATTCAGGTTCTAAATTTTCATTTCCTATTGTTGTTCTGTCACTATAGTACAAATCTGTGTAGGTCGGTATTCTATATGTCTTTCCAATATTACTGTATAGCTTTAAAGATGTATTTAAATCTAAACCAACATCCAAACCAGGAAAAAAATGAAAGGACATATCTGAGAAATAACTTATAGCAATTCCAGGTGAAAGGACTAATTTATCTTTTAATAACTTAAATTTATAATCAGTAAAAAGATTGAGTGTTGTTCTTTTATGTTCCCCCAAATTATTACTAGAAATATCTGCATGGGATAAATCTAGTCCGAAACCTAGAACACCTGATTCTAAGAAATATGAACCAGTGATTTCACCAGAAAACTTGTTCGTTATATGTAAGTTTCTATATACTGAAGGATTATTTCTTATGTAAATATATTCATCTTGACCTCTTCTCCAATATAATTTTGGAGTAATTAAGAGATTTTCGGAACTAAAATTTTTTGATACACCTAGTAAACTTGCTTGAGTTTCCTCGTATTGATCTCTCGCGCTTGGACTTGCATAAAAACCATTAGCTCCAAATTTATTTTGATTAAAAAATGTAATTATGTTTAATGGGGAATTTTTTGAATTAATTGAGGTTTTTATGAAATAACTGTTTTTTTTTAAATCGGTATTATATCTGTATCCGTCTGATCTATTACTGGTAAAGTTAATTAAAGATTCTACATTTTTAGTAACTATCTTTGAACCAATAGAAAATGTTTTTTGATCAAAAGAACCTAAAACTAATTCACTTAAATTAATACTTACACTTTTTTTCTTTGGAATATCTGCATTCTGAGGTTTAAAATGTTTTGTAACTAAATTAATTGCACCACTGAACGCATTTTGTCCAAAAATTCTTGCAGCTGGGCCTTTAATTATTTCGATTCTTTCAATTAGATGAAGTGGCAAAATCACATTTAAAGTATGGTGGCCTGTTTGAATATCATCCATTTTCATTCCATCTATTAGCACAAGAGTTTGATCGAAACCACCACCTCTTATATACAAATCTCCTTGAACTCCACCAACACCTCTTCTTCTAATATCAATTCCAGAAATCTCCTGAAACAAATCTGATAAATTTGTTGCTGGACTGTTTATAATTTCTTCGCTTGTAATTATTTTTATTGTTCTGAATTTTTTTGAAAATGGCAAATTAATTTTTTCTGAGGAAACCACAACTTCATCTAAAGCTTGGTCTGTAATTGGATCTTGAGAAATAATCTTTTGAAAAAATATAAGAAATATTAGAAAATAAGTATACTTCATATCAAAGAATAAACATTAAAGGTATTTAAATAAAACAGAGACTTCTAGTCTGTTAAAATAATAACTTGATTATTTTTCATTTCAATTACTCCAGAAATAATATTTAAATGTGTCTCTCTGTCACTAATCTTTGTGAAAATATCAGTATTTTTTGGAATGTTAATGTTTCCTATAATCTTTACCTTACCCTCTTTGAGTGTAGAAATTATAGGAGCGTGGTTATTTAACATTTGGAACGACCCATCAGTTCCTGGAACTGAAACAGAATCAACCTCTCCAGTAAATAAAGTTTTTTCAGGGCTTACAATTTCTAAGTTCATAGATATTAAGCTTCGGCTAACATTTTTTCACCCGCCTCAATTGCTTCTTCAATAGTTCCTTTTAAGTTAAAAGCTGATTCAGGTAAATGATCTAATTCTCCATCCATAATCATATTGAACCCTTTAATGGTATCTTTTATATCAACTAAAACTCCCGGAATTCCTGTAAATTGTTCAGCAACGTGAAAAGGTTGTGATAAAAATCTTTGAACTTTTCTTGCTCTGTAAACGGATAATTTATCTTCCTCAGAAAGTTCTTCCATACCTAAAATAGCGATAATATCTTGCAGTTCCTTATATTTTTGTAGCAGCTCTTTAACTCTTTGAGCGCAATTGTAATGATCATCTCCTAAGATTTCAGGTGTCAAAATTCTAGAAGTAGAATCTAGTGGATCAACAGCTGGATAAATACCTAGTTCAGCGATTTTTCTAGATAGAACTGTTGTTGCATCTAAATGTGCAAAAGTAGTGGCTGGAGCAGGATCTGTTAAATCATCCGCTGGTACATAAACTGCTTGAACAGATGTAATTGACCCTTTTTTTGTTGAGGTAATCCTTTCTTGCATTGCTCCCATTTCTGTTGCTAAAGTTGGTTGATAACCGACAGCTGAGGGCATTCGACCTAGTAGAGCTGAAACTTCAGACCCAGCTTGAGTAAATCTAAATATATTATCAACAAAGAATAAAACATCTTTCCCTTGACCATCTCCAGCACCGTCCCTGAAATATTCAGCAACAGTTAGACCTGATAAAGCAACTCTCGCTCTAGCGCCAGGTGGTTCGTTCATTTGACCAAAAACAAAGGTCGCTTTGGATTCTTTCATCGCCTTTTTATCTACTTTTTTAAGATCCCAACCCCCTTCTTCCATGGACTTATTAAATTCGTCTCCGTACTTTATAATACCTGACTCCAACATTTCTCTTAAAAGGTCATTTCCTTCTCGAGTTCTTTCTCCAACTCCAGCAAAAACAGAAAGACCTCCATGACCTTTTGCAATATTATTTATTAATTCTTGTATCAATACTGTCTTACCTACTCCTGCACCACCAAACAAACCAATTTTACCACCTTTTGCATATGGCTCAATAAGATCAATTACTTTTATCCCAGTAAAAAGAACCTCAGTTGATGTAGATAGTTGATCAAAATCTGGAGCTTCTCTATGAACAGACAATCCATTTTTTCCAGTTTTTGGCAAATCCCCTAGTCCGTCTATAGCATCACCAATAACATTGAACAGTCTTCCATAAATTTCTTCACCAATTGGCATCTGAATTGGATTACCAGTGGCAACTACATCAACTCCTCTTTGAAGACCATCAGTTGAATCCATGGAAATAGTTCTAACCACATCTTCACCAACGTGAGATTGAACTTCAAGAACTAAAAGGGAACCATCTTCTCTTTTGATTTCAAGAGAATCATATATTTTTGGAAGAGTTGTAGAAGAAGTATCGAAAGTTACGTCTACTACAGGTCCTATTATTTGTGAAACTTTACCTATTGAATTTGACATTTTGTAATATTAATTTTAGAAATGATTACTTATAAAATAACTACGGGCAAAGATAAAGTTTAAACTTAAATATTTTCAATTTTTCCAAAAAAAAAAGGCGCTGTTAAGCGCCTTTTTATTAACATTTAATATCTATTATGGATTCAGTGTAAATGATACATAGTACTGACTTCCAATAAACCCGGATCCTGGAATTAATTGGTACTCTTTTCCTCCAAGATTTGTACCTCCAACTTTCACTCTTGCATCCATTTTAGGTAAATCAAAATTCATAGAGGCATCAACAAGCGTACAGTGAGGAATCATTGCATCAATAAAACCTGGTTGTTCCCACATGAAACTATCGTGGTACTTAGCTGTTACATTGAATGAAAAATTCTCAGCAAGTTTTGAAGAACCAAAGCTAAAATTCAATCTAGTTTGAGGTGTGTTGAAACCTGCCTCGTATGTAGAATTAGTATTAGCAAACTTCATCTTATTATAAGATCCATTTAGCCTCATATCAAAAACTTTAAATAGTGCTGTTTCAAATTCTGCACTTAATCCATAAGTCCTAACAACTTCATCTGTATTACTATCGTAACTTACTGCTCTAAAATCACCCATACCAATTGCAGCTAAACCACCAAGAGTTGGATGCATATACATAGGAGTAATTACTGTCTCAGCAGCAATAAAATTATCCCACTCTGTAAAGTAAGCATTTATATCAAAAGCTGATTTTTTACCGTTTATTCTATAGCCTATATCATAGGATTCTACATATTGAGGCTCAACGTTACCTAATACCGCTAATTCAGGAGCTCCAGCTTGAATAGATGCCAAAGTGAAAGAATTATTCTTTACGTGCTCACCTGTTAAAGTATATCTTTGTGTATTGTCACTGATACCGTTTACATCCATACTGAATCTTTCAATGTTATCAGGTGATGAACCTACCAAAATTGCGGATGTAATATCTAAACCTATGTATTGGTCTTGTGAGGAAGGATTTTGGAATCCAGTTTGATACGAAAATCTTATGTTTTGATTTTCTGAAAGGGCCACTAGACCTCCAATTCTTGGAGTTACATGCCCATCAAAAAATTCGCTTTTATCGTATCTCATTGAACCTGTTAAATTTAATGCTCCACCAAAAAAGCTTTTCTTAGCCTGAGCATAAACACCCATGTCTTTGTACTCTATTGGAGAAGTGTAATCTGTAAATAGTGTTCCATTAGATCTTAATATGTATTTTCTGTAGGAACCACCTACTATAATATCAGCAATACTAACTAAATCTTGTAGGTTGTAATTTACTTCAAAACTATTTGATTTGGAAGTATCCAAAATACCCGCGCCTCCATTAAAAATATCAATACCAGTCGTTGAGGCTCTTTTATATGCAGCTATAAACTCTGGTGATCCAGGTTTTAATAAATTTTGATTAGCAACTTTTCTTGCTGCTGCATGAGCAGAAATATCATTAATATTTAGAGCATTTTGCATTTGTTCAAAAGTAAAACCTGCTTGGGCATATCCTAGAAGTGTTTGAAGACCTACAACAGGATTTGGATTAATAACCCCGTAGACACCTGTAAGCCCAAAATATTGATTTAAATAGGCACCATACCATGCACCACCACCACCAGGTTGAGCAAGCACCATAGCTGATCCTAAAGCTTCTATATCAACAGTATTTCCTGAATCTTCTAGAGTGGTGTAAAATCTTAGATTTAAGTTTTTATTATTGTACTCAATTTTATGTTGTTGTAATCCGAAGTTCTTTAACCAGTTTCTGTTAGTCCAGTGTAACATTGTATTACCTTGTCCGAGCTTAGAATTAAATATTATCTCAGAGTCTGCAGTTGGCTTGTAATGAAGAGCAACATCTGCTTTCATACTTGAAGCTTTATTATCAGTCAAGTCCACCTCTTTATAACCAGTTGCTCTAATTTCTTTTGTTCCAAAAAATGTTTGAGTAGCAAATAAGTTGCCAAAAAATGCTGCTTGCGTTGAGTCCATTAAACCTTGAGAAACTAAAGTAGGAATTACTAAACCTGCAAACGCAAGGTCCATATTTACATTTTGTGGTAGATCCCCATATGTATTAATCCCGTCATAATCAGGGAATAATGTAGGGTCCATAGGTGCAGAACCAGGTCTTGCATATGCACCATTTAATTTGTTGATATCTCTATAATCAACTGCATGCCAATCTTCACCTTGAACATAACTAACAGTAACTTTTGCAGCAAACTTTTCACTGAATTTGTGAGCTGCTCTCATTGCAATATCGTAGTAATAATTGTCTCCGGCAGCTTTTTGTGAGGTCACACCATGCTTATAAGAAACGCTAACACCTGGAAAATCAAAAGGGTTTTTACTATTCATGAACAGTATTCCTTTTGTTGCATTAGCCCCATAGAGAGCTGAAGCAGCTCCAGGCATAATCTCAACACTTGAAATATCTAATTCATTTATTCCAAGTAAGTTACCCGCAGCAAAGTTCAAACCAGGTGCAGAGTTATCCATACCATCAACTAGCTGAAGAAATCCTAAGTTAGCAACTGTTGAAAATCCTCTGGTGTTAACTTGCTGTAATAAAAGACCTCCAGAATTTACTTGAACACCTTTCAGTCCATCTAAACTTGCATAAAAATCTGCTCCGGTAGAATTAGCTATATCCTTGTAATCAAATCTTTCAATTGTAGCAGCAGATTCGAATAATCTCTCAGGAACCCTTGAAGCAGCAACTACAATTTCATCCAACAAGTTTCGTGAAGTAACTAGCTGAACATTAAAATTTAAATCAGTTGAAGTAACGTTTAATGTTTTAGAATCAAAACCTACACTGGATACTGTTAAAGTAAAAGGCGGATTTTGATTAACGGAAATAGCAAAAATTCCATCAAAATCAGCAACAGTACCATTCATTGCGTTCAATACGATGTTTGCTCCAGGAATTGGATCATTGTTATCGTCCGTCACAGTTCCAGTTACAGTAGTTTGTGCGAAAATTATTGTACTAAAAAGTACAGCAATCAGTGACAAAATTCTTTTCATAATATTATTGTTTTAGTTTTTAATTGTTGTTATCATTTAAAAAATGACTTTGTAAATATAAATAAAATTGTAAAACTATCATTTTTTAAGAGTTAAATTACTCAATTTAATAATTATAAGCCTTTATTTTTATAGAATATAAAATACAAGTCCGATCTTAAATTGTTTGATATTTTTGATGCTCTCATACTTTTTTACAAACTGATCATCAAAAAGAGGGTTAAGCCCTAAATATAGTCCTAGATTCCATGTATTATTTCCAGCATTTAGTGTAAAACCGTATTGAAATTCATTAAATGGCAAACTCGACAACGACAATTTGGATAAGTCAGACTCAAATTTGTATTTACTGCTTATTATATAACTAGTTTTTAAACCAAAATAAACTCTCCAAAATCTGTAATTCGTAGGTGTTGAGGTTCTCCATCTTATTTCAAAGGGAATTTCAAGTTCATTTATTATCCACTTATTTTTTTTAAATGAATCCAAATCAGAATTGAAATTAATTTTAAGATCTGTATTTCCTTTCGATAAGATTAGGTTATTATTGTAAGAACTTCTAGAAAGACCTAATCCTATTCCAAGACCAAAATTTCTATTTTCATTCAATGGCAAATCTCTAATAAAACCAATATTGAAAGAGCTAGAAAATTTATTTTGATTAAGCTCATTTGGAACATCATTCAATGTATTATAAAATATTCCTAAATAAATTTGATCTTCTAAATATTTATTATAGGAAGAATCATTTTGAGCAAATCCAAAAGACACTGAAATTAAAAGAATAAATAAACCTATTTGTTTAAACACATCACAAATTTAGTTCAAAAAATAAAAAAGCATCCTTGGTTTAGAATGCTTTTATAATTTAGGTAGAATTATATAACTAATAATTCTGTGTGTAATCCCCTATTCTAGTTGTATAATTAATTTTTAAGGCATTAACTTTCCTAAGTTCTTGCTTAATATCGGATATTAGACCCATATTTGTTTCACCATCAACCTTTAGAGCAGTGGTTAAAACGTTTTGAAGCTCCTCTCTCTTAGTAGCTCTTTCAGCCAAAATATAAGCTCCAACGTCACCAACAACAGCAAATTTATCGTTTAATTGTATTCTTGGCTGATCACCATATTTGTCCTGATATCTAGTACTGGGTTTTCCAGCATATATGTAAATAACCCTATCCTTTTTATCAAGTTTTTTAATTTGATCAGCAGCAGGAAGGGTATTAGTGACCATCAAAGTATTATCTCGCATAACAGTTGCGACCATAAAGAAAAATAATAACATAAATACAATATCCGGAAGAGATGCTGTTGATATTGCAGGCAATCCACCGTCTTTTTTCTTTTTAAACTTAGACATAATTATAAATTTAATT
>TARA_B100001093_G_scaffold2499_4_pt1 | contig 18882 bp, 15 predicted proteins | sample TARA_B100001093 | Tara Oceans TARA_B100001093 (sample SAMEA2623116) | marine metagenome | biome: marine biome (ENVO:00000447); feature: surface water layer (ENVO:00002042); material: "saline water (ENVO:00002010), including plankton (ENVO:xxxxxxxx)" | depth 5 m
GATTTTAGTCGCTGATGGTTGGATGAAAGGTATTGCACCAAACGTCGAACTTCTTGTTGCCAAAGCACTCTCACAAGATGGTTCGGGCAGTGATGAAGTTGTGGCAGAGGCCATAGATTGGTGTGCGGCAAATAGTGCAGACATCATTTCGCTTTCACTCGGAGGTGCGCCTGGAATTTTACCGTTTTCATTTGGTGGTGGAAGGTCATCTGAAGACGCTTCCAACGACGCCATAAATCAGGGAATATTTGTCGTCGCCGCTGCGGGTAATGATGGAGGCGATGACGATGACGGGGATGTTGCGAGTCCTTGCAGTGTACGAAATGTCATTTGTGTCGGCGGAGTGACGCAATCCGGGACCCACTGGTCGGGTTCTTCCACTGGAGATAACAACGGTCGATTACTACCGTTTTTGCTTCCACGTTCCGACCCTAATAAGAAACCTGAAGTCGTCGCTCCGGCTCAATCAGTAGCCGTCATCAATAACCAAGGTTCGTGGTCGCTGGTGTACGGAACCAGTGCAGCAACGGTGTACGTGACTGGTGCACTGGCATTGTTGCTTGAAAACAACCCTGAATTATCGAATTCGACTTCCGAAGCCAACATTCAACAAGTGAAGCAATGGATTCAACAATCAAGTCTTCCCGCTGAAGGACAGACCGACCACGATGATGACTATGGGTATGGGCTGCTTCAAATCAAAGAACTCATTAACGCTGCAAACCAGCAGTAATCACTTACGCGTCATCGCTACAAGCGTACCGCCAAACAGTGGCATGAACGCAATATGATGTGTCGTGTTCGATTTTTCAATCAAACCGATCCAGTGATTGAATCCATCAACCAAAAGAAGGCCATCAGCATCATCCTCGCCAACATCACCCAAGGGCATATCTGGTTCAACGGTAAACAAGACACCGTTCGGGGCCATGTAGGGAAGAACCTGTTCTACATATCGGCTACGGATTTCGGACGGCCCGTCCACAATAATTGCATCAGCACCGGAGCGAAGTGGTGGATTACCAACTTCAATTCCAGTCGACGACGCAGCCTGCCATGCATTGGTTTCGGCCACCAATGCGTCAACGTTTCCGACAACGATGGTGGTGTATGCTTCAGCATCGTGGCGAAGCATCAATCGACGAAGTATCACGGCAAATTTAGCTCCATCTTCAACGAGTTGGTACGTTTCAGGCTGAAATCCATCGGTTTGGAAAAGGTCGTAAATCCAGGCACTACGGTGCCCAATACCTGCACCAACCTCAATGATGTTTGATGGACGAAGACGACCCAGAGCGTCTCGTAGACGACGCAGGACAGAACTTGACCAAGTATTCAATCCCATGTGCTGAAGTTGAATGCCTATGTTAGTCGCTATTTCTGGTTCATCACGGCTTCGAGAGCCATCTGCAGAGAGTAAATGGGCGAGGACGTTTTCTTTTCCGACCTCTCCATCGCCTCCTTGTTCTTGCGACATGGTAACGCCTTTCAGTCGACCTCCTTCAATTCTCTCCCCCGATGATGAGCCGGTGGCTTCAAACGGGAGAGATACAGCGCCTGCAACGGGGATAGCCGTGGATGAGGATGTCGGAGACGAAGATTTCATCGAAGAGGATGAAATTATTCTCGATAATGCGGTTGAGTGTCCGGCATGCTTACAAGTGACTGGGCACCAAATTTTACGAGAAAAAGTGAAAGGCAAAGGTATTGACTATTTGGTGAAATGCGATGAATGTGGGAACGTTCAGACGGTTCACATCCGACCACCTCCCGTCATGAAAATTCCATTTGTCTTGACCGAAGGACCACATTCGTACATGGAGTCAATTGAAATTGACGCTGATGAGATGCTTGAATTGGAAGATGTGTTCCGTCATGATGAAAAATTGTGGAGCATTAACCAAATCGAAATGACCACGGGTAAAATGGCGAAGAGCGCAGAAGCTGGTTTAATCGCACGGGCTTCGGCACTTCGTGCAGACATGGTTCGAGTGAAAATCACGAAAACTCGCGGTGAAGATTCCACCTCTGATGTGTTAGTGGTTCCAGCGGAAACCAAGTACACAGCAGGGTTTCTTATGGATTTGGATAGTGAAACTTGGCGTATTCGTGCTATTCATACGGGAAATGTACGCACGCTGCGCGGGACAGTCGAAGCGCCAGAAATTAAGCGCATGTATCTCCATGAACCTCCTAATCCTGACTACTTTGAACCTCGAACACCACGTGAACGAAGACAAGCGTGGAAAGAAGGCAGACTCGGATACAACCCCGACCCAATTTTACCGAAAGAAATCACAAAGAAAGGTGTTACGCCTACGAATAAGCGTAAGAAGAAGCGACCGAGAAACTGATCAGGGACGGTTTGTCCAAGGCATCAAGAAGGCTTTTGCAACTTGAGTTCCAATAGTTGGATTTTCTTGGAGGCGTCGAATACTGTATTCATACCACTTCTCACCATACGGAATGTAAACTCGAGTTCTGTGGCCCTCTTTCGCTAGCTTTCTGCGCATTGGACCCCGAACACCGAGAAGCATTTGAAACTCATATCCGGGCCCCTTCGCATCTCTCTTCTCACCAGCATTACTGCGCGGGTCGGCTTTGTCAGGCCCCATCCCGCGCGCTGTAAGGGCTGATTTTGCATACTCGATCACAGGGATATCGTGACTTGCAATAGCGCAATATGCACCGGATGCCAGCATTTGGTCAATGCATGCATTGGTAGAATCAACAATGTCTTGGTAGGCTGAAAATGAAATCTCTTCTGGTTCGAGGTAAATTCCCTTGCATATTCGATAATCTGCAGCAGGACCGAGACTTTGTTCAAGTTGCATGATGTCTTCGAGAGTACGGAACAGTCTACCTTGCAGTACGGTTCCCACATTGGTCAAACCCATGGCGTGGAGGTCAACTACTGCTTGAATGGTAGGGGTTGTCACTCGATGGTCTTCCATGTCGAGTCGAACAAACATGTCGTGCTCATTCGCCATTCGCACCAAAGTTTCGATGTTCTCCATTCCCTTCTTTTCGTCGATCAGCAAACCAAAAGCGGTAGGTTTGATCGATAGGTTTGCGTCAAGACCGTTTTCGGTAATCGCCGACAAGACAGCGACGTACTCGTCAAGAAAATACTGAGCTTCATCCAGCGTAGTTATTTCTTCTCCGAGTACATCGACAGTGAAGCAGGCACCCTCTTTGGAAAGTCGGTGCATGATTTTGACAGCATCCTGAATCGTACTACCTGCAACATAGCGCCTCGAGACCCAACCCACAAACCATCGAGGCATACGGATGGTCATGGCTACGATAGACTTCGAAAACCAGCTTACCATAGAGGCACCGATTGCCTGCCACCGGTGGAGCCTCTTGAGGCTTGTCACTTCAAGGGCTGGCTTTGATTGATTCCAGTAACGCAATGATTGACTTCGAAGTGAGCAGCGGGGCGTTCAATGATGAAAGATGGTTTCGAATAGCCTGTCTCTGCCATCCTTTGAAGGCTTTTTTATCCATAGAAAAGACAATTTTACCTCCAGGATAGGCGGCTTTGGTCGAAGAAAAAGCGGCATTAATCGATTGTTTCCAATTACCACCAGGTTCTGAGTTTTCTTCAACTGGTTGTTCAAACGGTAAGGCATATGTTGCTAACATGTGACCAATTCGCAATCCGTGGTGTACTCCCAAGAGGTTTGCACGTGGTGCATAATGGCCACCTCCCAATGTGATGAGAACTGGAGTTCCTGCGTCGCGGTGCTCGTCCCATGAACCAATACCTGACCCGCCATCCAAACCGATTCCACGATGAATAATATTCGCAAGCAATTTCGCAGCACCGAAATGACCCCAAGTGTCGGATGTTGAGCCAACTTCGATGAACAATGATGGAACGGTGACCCAAGGTCCATGGTGAGTGACTTCAAGAGAAATATCGAACGGTTCTCCCAAATCTGTGTCGCTATGAACTCGAATCAATTCTTGCCACCATGAAGCCAAACGAGGTGATGGTGGAGGTGCATCACCAGATTTCCCCCCATAGGGTGATGTCGATTCCCTGTCGAGATGGGGCACTCCAATTGGATGAAGCGTGAGAGAGGGGCGACCACTGACTGCTGAATGGCGTGATGGAAAGATGATTTCGCTCACCGATTCTCCGGTGGCCTTCTTCCAGCGTTGTGCAAGGAAATCCTGTGACAATATATTCCCAGGTAGAATCCACATACGTGCATCAAGGTTTGAAAAAGCAGGATACCCCTCAACCATACCTTGCGATGTCCATCCACCGATTTCTTGAAGCGCATCGGCTTGGTTTGTCGATGCTATATCGCTTCCGTTTACAGCAATGAGTACCACAGTCTGCCCGACCATGCTTCATTGAGAGGCGCTCAACTTTTGATACCTCCTCATGCAAGAATTGACATGCAACGGGCACGAGGAGTACGCATGACCGGAGAGGTGCCCGATGCGCTTTCATTCCACCCCTCGGTGATTCATCACTGGGATGGAGGATACATCGGTATTGGAATCGACGGTGAATTGGTGAAATTATCCTCCGATCTCGTCGTTGAAGGTCCCGTTGTAAAGCCATTTCCTACACCTATACATTCCTCTACTGTTCTCGGTGAACAACTCATCTTAACCTGGGTTGACCATGAATTGTTGCTCGCACGAATGTCCTCGATTGATTTGAATTCAAAGTTGCAAAACGGACCTGACCGTGGAGAACTTCGAACTCGTCGAGAAGTGAATGTGGCACTGCATCCAGCAGGAACCGTGTGGTCGCATGTCTTGGACTCTGAGCCGTTGAGTTTGACGTCGAACAATGAATTCTTCACATTTGTACTGTGGAGAAAGGGAATCTATTGCATGGGGATGGATGCTGGCGAGCACTGGAGGAAAGAAGAACCAAATTGGCCAGAATTGGGACGGCTTCCATCTGCACAAACCGTTGTGGCTTCTGCCCTTCAAAATGATGAGTTGACGGTTTGGTCGCGTGGAGGTGGTTTTGCTTCGTACGATGTCAAGACCGGTGAACTGCGCTCCGCGGGTGTTATCGGGTTTCAAGGAATCTTGCAACAGGTTTACTGCACTGCAAAACACCAGTTGTTGTGCTATGAAAGTGGAGATGTGCTCTGGGTAGAGGATGGAATTCATCGAGTCCAACAGCGATTCAAGGGCCCAGTTCAGCACGCTCTTTGGAATGAGGGGAAGGATGGGTGGAATATCGCTGGATGGAGAGAAGAAGCCATGCTCACAAAAGATAATTGCCTCCAGCGAACATTGGATGAAATTCCTGTCCAAGTTCTCGAACACAAAGGAAAGCGGCTATTGGTCCTCAACAATGGTACTTTCATCGAATCAAATTTGTCATGAAATGAATTCAACACAGATATTTAAAAAAGCAGCACAGGTGAAGAACTAAATGCTTCAAGTGATGAAATTTACTTATGGAAATGAAGGTTGTGCTCTTGAGCGGTGTCCTCGCATTGTTGATGGTGAGCTCAGGATTTCTGATCATAGCCAATGAAACAGCAAGCGAAGACGATGGAGAAATCGTAGCTCAAGATGAAAACCAGAACGAACCAGTGAACAATGTACCTAGCCTCCTCATCGCTTCACAGTTCACCCACCAATGGGACGGAATGAATTCCACAATAAGTGGATTTGTTACCGATGAGCAGAGTAGTTCTTGCTACGTCATCGTCATGCTTCTAGATTCAACAAGCCTCGCCCAGGTTGGCGAAACTTTCAATGTGACACCAGACCAAAGCGGTGCATGGTCCATGGCCACACCGTTCTCGAATCCAGGTACTTGGATTGTGCAAGCTCAAGCCTACGACCAAGAAGGCCAAAGCAGTGATTCTACGATGTCGCAGATAGCCATTGTTGCTCCAGATGAAAGCGATGTTCTGGTATCTTTTCTCTGGGCTCAACCATTAGAAAATTCCTCGATTGGAACGCTCCAAGGGCTGATGCTTCACATGTTCCCATCGACATGTTCCGTGGAATACCATCCGCTTGGTCAAAGTCCTGCCAGATTAATTGTCGGTGATACAAATCAAACCAGTGGCCAATTCACTCTACAGGTGAACACCAGTTACCACAACACAGTTGGAGACCTCATAGCAGATTGCGGAATGTTTAGTTCCTCATCATCAAGCATACGATTGAACCTTCCCGTACCTCCAGAACCTGAAGGTGATGAAGACAGTGATGGCGTACTCGATGAATCAGACGAATGTGATAATACGCCACTGGGCGAACCAGTGTATGCGAGCGGCTGCTCAGACTCAGAAACAGACACGGACATGGATGGTGTCATGAATGATAAAGACCAATGTCCCAACACGCCGACGTCACAAAGCGTGGATGCGAACGGTTGCGCAGACAGTCAGAAAGATACCGACAATGACGGCATCAATAACGTTGCAGACATTTGTCCGAACACTCCCGCAGGGGAATCCGTTGATCTCACAGGATGTTCGGAATCGCAAAAAGACGATGACGGTGATGGCGTCACAAATAACCTTGATGAATGCCCAAATACACCTGCCGGTGAGACAGTGAATGCTGTAGGATGTTCAACTGCAGCGCCAAGTCCAACACCGATGAAAATTCTCGCACTCCATGGTGGTGGAGATTCTGCCTCTGGTTTGGCTTCGCAACAAGGAATGCAAGATTTGATGGATGCACTGCCTGAATTTGAGTTCGTTTTCGCCAGCACGCCCGAGAGTGGAAATGTATGGTACCAAGACCCCCCCGGTGGAAAAGGCGAACCAACCACTGACCCAGACTGGGCAGACCTCGCAATTGCGTATCTCGACCAAAAGGTGATCGATGATGGTCCATTTTATGGTCTGATTGGCTATTCACAAGGTTCTGCAATGATTCCAGTCTACCTCGCCAACACGGAAAACACGTTCAATAGAGTCATGCTGTACAATGGCTACTTACCAACAACGCATCATGGCCTGATGGACTCCATCGATGATGCCGCTCCTTTCTCGACGCCAGCTATGATCTTCTCCGGTGAAAACGATGGTGCTTTCAAAGACCTCGCCCCTGCCCTCGCCCAGAAGTTCACTGGTTCGCTCGACCTCCACAGTCAAACTGCAGGACATCACCTACCGTACGAAAATGACGAGCACTTTGACCAAATACTTACCTTCATTCAAGCGGGAATTGAAACCTACGACCCTGTCGATTCATGGTATTGCCAAGATGGAACAGGCCCATGGGTCCGTGATGACAATGGAGTCAATGACAACTACAATTCGAACACCAACGGGGTTAGCTCACCAAATGGTGGAGGGTCCGGACCATGGTTCAAATGCATAATCTCTGTGACCTCCACATCAACGAGTATGACCGCTACGGCCAATGGAATTCCAAACCACAACTGGATTTCGGCATTCGGTCCCGGTGATGAACAATCTCACACGTGGCAAATTCCATTGAATCCTGTCAATGATACTACGGGTGGACACAACTCAGCGAATTGTCCAGCATCAAATGGACGCTGGGAATGCGCTGCTGACCGTGGCCAAATCGCAGTTGCGAGCAATGGTGTGCCGATTTTTGGTCCTGAAGAAGGGCCTGGTGGTGATGCTGTTGCCCTTGATTTCTTTTACTTTACAGAAGACCGACAACCGATTGATTTAGGCTACTGTGGCGCTCATGCCGGACCGACTGGAGTTCACTACCACTGGGACGCAATGTGTCAATATTGGGTTCCTGAAAATGGACAGACAATGGTTGATTATGATTGGTCACTCATAGACTCAAATCAACACTCACCGATCATTGGATGGTCCTTTGACGGATATCCAATTTATGGGATGTACACGTGGAATGAAAACGGTGTTGTCCAGGGAATGAAATCGTCGTATGAGATTGATAGAACCAGCGATGGAGGTGACCAGGGTTACAACGGCATTGATGATTGGACTTACGTTGATGGAATGGGAGACCTTGATGAATGCAATGGAAGGTTTGGAGCGACACCCGAATACCCAGACGGAACGTATTACTATGTATCGACACCATTGAGTGGTTCAACCAAGACTGTCGTCGACACGAATGGAGATACGCAACCAATGATTGGGTTCCCATACTTCCTTCTTTGCTACCACGGAATTGCAGACGACTCCAATGCTGGCGGGGGCCAGGGCGGCGGCGGTGGCGGCGGTGGATTTATCGCACAAACAATCTATCAACACATGCCTGAAGTATTAGAGGATAATTCCGATGAGCGGTCTGTACTCGCACTACTATCGAACAGCACGTGGGTTTGGGTCATGATGATTGGAACGCTGTACCTCTACAAGCGTACTGAAAAGCAATGAGGACTCGTTGTGTCAATTCGACTCGCACCGTTTGCTGTAGTAGTAATGCTCCTCGTAACAGGATGTGTCACGCCATCAGACCCTGACCTCTACCACGGTGTGGATATATTTCCTGCCAAAAAAACACTTCAATTCAACCTCATCGATGATACGAATTCGGAGTTTAATTCCTCATCAATCGAAGGGAGTGTTTGGGTTGTAGGATTCGTATTCACCAATTGTCCCGACTTTTGTTCTACGGTGACAACGGAGATGAAGGAAATCCAGGATTCGCTCACTGATTGGGAACGCAGAAACACCAGTTTCATCTCTATCACGGTTGACCCTTGGCGGGACGGTCCAATGCTGCTCACGCAGTACAAAGAAATCATGAACGTGACGTGGCCACACTTAACCACCAATATCGATTCAGAGAACAACCTTTCACGAATCGAAGATGTTTGGACGAATTTTGAAATTGGCTTGGTTCTTACTGAATCACAAAACAGTACGAGCACATCCGGACGTGGGCATACAGTATACTACAGCATTGAACATACCAATGGTGTCGTACTGGTTGACGCAAATGGTTTCCAGCAGGTTCAGTGGACTGAAGATAACTGGAACACAACGCTCATTGTTGAAGACGTTCGGATGTTACTGAACGATTGAATCATTCGATAGGAATTGTGTAGCCACAGCGACCACATGACTTGCGATCTGAGTGCACAGCAAGGAATACGCCTGGCCCACACGTTGGACAGAATTCGGCCTTTCGAACGAGTTTACCATCTTCATCAATGGAGTACTTCGACCACTTTGCACTAGCTTTAGGACCGTCGGACATCATTCGTCACCTCCATCGGTTGATTTTTCTCCGGCATCGGCAGGTTTCGCAGATGCTGAACGGAATGACTCGTGTCGCTTGTGAATGTATTCGGGCTCAACACGCATTGATTCTGCGTCACCATAGATCAGTGCCATACCGGTGGTCAATGGTTGACCGAATCGAGTGTTGCACTCTTTAACGACGATGAAATCCGGATTCGAACCAGGTTCCAAGGTTCGGACCAAGTCCATTACAGCCTTGCGAGAAGGTGTTGCTTGTCCCGAGTGCTGCCAACTGAAGTTAATTTCTACACGGTTGAGTAATTTGTTTTCTTTTCGTGATACGATATCCATACTGTTCATCTCCTTATCGGTTACTGACTTTGAGGGCGTACTTGCCCGGTCGATCTATTTTCAATCGCTTTGCTATTTCAGAGCGATTTGGACTCATAATGATGACGTATCCTTGATGGTCGGTGGATACGTGAGCTGTTGGGCAACGGGAACACATGTCTACGCCGTCTTCGAGGACGAGGTGACAGTCGGAGCATGCAAAAGGAATCTTTACCATTCATACCACCTCACTCGTTGTCTTCTCCAAGCCAGTCATGGCAACCGAGACCCGGCTGCTTGCTGGTCAAACCAATTTTTGAGCGTCGGGGGTCTGAAGTATCAGGTGAAAGTGAAACAATTCGTGCACGCACTGAGTCTCCAACTCCTATGGAACGATTTGATTGTCGGCCTTGAATAACTCCAGCACCGACATTTGCTTCAACCTGGTCTTCCATAATTTGAGACTTGTGAAGCAGGGCTTCCATTGGCCCGATTCGGACGAATGCTCCGAATTCATTGACTTCGGAAACCGCACCTTCAACGACTTCGTAATCATCCATGCAGAATAAAACAGCGTCGAATCTGACACGCTGATAGATAGCACCATCACCGTGAATAATTCGGCCTCGGCCAAGAGGTTCGTGGTTTGTCGTTACGAGAATGAAGCGATTATCATCGTCAAATCGGCCCTCAAAGGCAGTCATCGAGAGACGGTCGATGTGGTCGTTCAGCGATGCGCCTTTGCGCATGTACTCTGCTGGAATGCGAATCGTGTCTTCTTTTGTGACAATTTTGTACATTGTGTTCACCTCATGACGTCTCAGAGGTGCAAAGAAGGGGAGTGGGAAACCCATTCCGTCCTTCACCGGCATGCGCCTCGGGAGAGAAGTCGACCGTAGTCATTCTCGCCACCGATGACCCCTATTTAATCCACTCGCATGAAAAAAGAGAACTGCGAAGACAAAATGATGGTGAATATCTTCGTTCGTAGTCCTACTTAGCGTGCATGAATCATACTTTTTTGAGCCATTACGCCATAAGCCATAACAACCCCCCGAGTACCCTTTACTGCAATGACAGCGCAAGCGTTGCACAGAAGGGGAAAATTTGTTCCCGCAATGGTGCCTCTGCTGCTGCTCATTTTGACCTCGATATCACCAGCTGTTTTATTCGAAATCAACGAACCAACACTGCTGTCTGAAAACCAACAGATTTCGAATGTAGATGGTGACTCTGTTTGGGACCCACTCACGCAGCCTTGGGGCCAATATGGACGCACACCTACGCGAAATGGAACAATGCCAATGCATGGGGCTGACGGTGGTCCCGGCATCGGATCGGTTGAAGATGTAACGGTGTACGGGACCATAGACCACCCAGTCGTGAATTGGGTAGGACTCGATGATAGCGATGGTTCTGACGCTTACGGCTCAATCATCGGGGACTTCAGCAACAGCATTTCACGGCCTGATGCCGCTATCGAACGATGTGGAAAAGGACAATTATTCCCCGTGACTGTCCACAATGACGGGGTCGAAAGTTACCTCAGTATTTTGACCGGTGACGATGCAAAAGTGGCATGGCAAGTGAATCTCGGTCAATCCAATGAAATTCGCTCAACCCCAATACTTCACGACATCGATGGAGACGAAAAGCCAGAAATTCTTGTTGTCTACGACACTGCAAGTTCGCTACAAGTGGATGCATGGTCTCCAGAATTAACTTGCACTGAATCAGGATGGCAAAAAAACGGCCACAGCAATGAACGACTGTGGAGTTACAGTGATACAAACTATCGAATTGGAATCACCAGTCCTCACGCACCCACTAGCCAAAGCAATCATGATTCAATCACGCAGCCACTGTTGGCAGACCTACAGTTAGATGGTTCGCCTGAATTGGTGTTGGCAGTGGTCGATGAAAATTCCAACGACCCGACCGTCATCTCATTCACACTTACCACAAGCGTGCCCAGTGAACCTGACTGGCAAATCTCGTTGGATAGGGGCACGCACCCTTCTGACCCATCGTGGGCGGCCTTGGACTCTTCGACAACGGCCGTTGTTTTGACGACCATTGATTCGAATTCTGGAAACATGTGGATTTGGAGGATAGACGGTGCATCGGGCTCGCTTGATTGGGAGCGTGTGGCCGTCCAGGGTACAGACTCAGATTCCGACTCTCCCAGATTGCGCCTACCCGGACCCGTTATTGTTCAACTCGACCAGGACGATGCACCGGAAATGATCATCACCGTACCCACCGACTCCAATGGACGTACGAGCGGCAACGGTGCACGGTTCATTGGAATGGAACTAACCTCGACTACTGAAGTATTCAATTTCCGAGCTCCGAATGGATATTCCGACACCCAGCCCTTACCGATTGATACCACCGGTGATGGTGAGCATGACCGGTTGTGTTGGGCGACATGGTATTCAGAGTCAACCCTCACTTTCAATCGGAAAGGAATGGTAGGGTGCCACGATATCAGCCTTGAGACCCCGCTGAAAGATTGGTCTCGAGATCTTCAACGCGGCAACGGTAATGACAACGATGAAATCGCAGTTTCATCACCGTTCTGGATGGATATTGACGGCAACGATGAGCCCGAGGTACTGATTGCATTCGGACAGCGATTGTGGGCATTCGATGGAGAAACTGGGGCATCAGCAGATATCAACAATGCGTGGTCATCCCCACTCTCGATGCCTCATCGAGTTTGGGCAAGTGCTGCTGTAGCAGACGTCGATGGAGACGGTACGCTTGACATTCTCATCGGAGATACGCTGGTATCACAACAGGTAGCGGATATGGCCCCCTTAGCTGACCAGCGCGGAATTAGTTTCAATCCGACCGAACCAGACCCAGGGCAACAAGTTACGATTACTGGGCAGTTTTCCAACATTGGTACAATGGACAACGATGAAAATGTTGACGCTGTACTACTGCTCAACGGTAACGAAATTGCACGTGAGCGTTTTGCGGATGTGGAACCTATTGCTCCATCGGGAGAAGGCGGACCTCTCACGTTTAGTACAGTCATCACTGCGGAACTTGGGATCCATAACATCACCATGATTCTAGATGTCAATTCGAACCTCACTGAAGCACGAGAAGACAACAACATCGCTTCAACAGAATTGGTCGTTGTGGAACCGTTCGTGGCACAGGTCGAACTACCAGTTGAGACGCCAAGAATTTCGCCAGGAACGAGTCAACAAATCTCAATCCAACTCCTTTCAACCGGGTCTCGGACCGCAGATTGGACACTCACTTGGGACGACTCTGCTATGCCCGATGATTGGAGTTTTTCTGCCCCACAGGGTACTGACCTCAATCCAACTCTATCACCAAATGCCCCTGTGACCATTGTCTTTGATGCATCAGTACCCGGCGATGCGCTGGGTGATGAAAACACCTATGTTGACCTCATACTAACCCTGGACCAAGATACGTCTGTTAATTCAACGGTTCGAATGCCGCTAGAAGTTCTTCGTACCCGTGGACTGTCGGTGACTGGCCCAAGTGGTCTAATGGTGAGCGATGGATTTGGCAGAGTTGGTCACACAGCATCAGCCTGGATGGTGATAGAGAACCTTGGCAATGCTCAAGAAACTACCACCTCGATTGAATGGACTGCTCCTGCCTGGGGTGGAACACCGTCACTGCACCGGGATGACGGTTCAGAAGTGTTCTCACTCACCCTGAGCCCAAATGAGAACGTAGAATTGTTCGCTCACCTCACCGTACCTCTTTCAACCAGCATAGGCTCCTCAACATCGACGATTCTCACCATGTGTATTGGCAGTGGAGAATCAACGCTGTGTGAGGAATTAGAAATCTCGTTCACTGCCGTATCAGTTACCGTATCGCCAATTCACACCCGAAGCTTGCCGAACGCATCGCTTACATGGACGGTTGAGGCTGACTTACCTACAAGTGGTGAATTGAAATGGAACATGGCAGCGGCAAACATGATTCACAACGGTTGGTCTTGGACCACTGCAGGTTCACTTTCACTCAACGGAACCGGCATTGAACTAACTGGAGACGGAGATTCGTTTGCAACGGGAAGTATCACACTTGCTCTCCCAGTCGATGCCGTGCCTCACCGTCACGTGTTTTCATCCAACGACGACATTGTTTCCAACGCAGATCTGAATTTTTCGTTGCAAGTTCTGCAAATTTATCGTGCCAAGGCAACACTGCTTGAGCCATTACCCCCCGCCAACGATCAAGCTTTTTCTATGAACGTTTCAGAAACCGAATCTGTGCTCCTTCGGTTGGAGAATCCTGGCAACGGACAAGACGACTTCCTGCTCACCACTGATGTGAAGGAAGTGAGCCAGGGAATCCCTGCACCAAATGTAACGTTTGAAATCCTTTACAGCGACCAACGCAGCCTCGGGCCGTTAGCCTCAACAATCGCAACGGTCGAAGTGACGCTTGCTGAAGACGTGCCCGCTCAAGAACCGTTTATTCTCTCTTTCATATGGACCTCGCTGGGCGATGCATCCGTCTTCGATGTCGTGGATGTGTTGGTTGAAGCAGAGCCCGACCACCGTTGGGGTCTCAACATCAGTTCCGAACTCGATACGCTCGTGGTACCGGATGAAAGGGTAACCATCAATATGACAGCAACCAACATTGGCAATGCCGATGACACGCTCACGATTGTCCCCGTTTTTACTGTCGAACACTACGGTGACGATTCGTCGGAGTGGACTGCGGCATCACTCAGCAGCGAGCAAGAACTGAATGTCAACCAGAGTGAATCACTGTCATTGAATTTCACAGTCCCCCGCCTAGCTTGGCATCAATCAAGTGCTGAGTTGGAACTTCGAATGTATTCTGAAGAAATTTATGTCAGCAGTACGAACATTACATTCACCGTAGACCACGTTTCTGGGTGGAGATTCAATTTGGCCAATACATCCCTCACCATCGACCCAAGCGGTCAAAATCTAACCCTCACAGTGCAGCAACTCGGTAACGCACCCTCTGCTCCGTACTACGCTAAAGCAGGTGCAGGGTGGAACCTTACACTCTCGGATGGAGGAGAAACAGTACAGCCCCAGCAAACCACGACGATGAATGTCTTTGTCATGCCGCCAGAAGATGCAATCGCTGGAGAAATAGGGCTGCTTCAACTCCGTATCAGCGACACAGACGGGGCTGGTTCTGTGGTTCAACAAATACCCGTGCGAATTGGAGAAGCACCCAACATTAGCATCGCACACAAAGGTGTGTGGAAAATCAATTCTGCGGGAGGGTTACCCACAGCATGGATTGAAAACAACGGAAACGATGTCGCTGTTCTCGAACTGGAACTCACCGGTCTACCGGAAGGCTGGACCGTTGAAGGACATGACCAACTGGTGATCGCTCCGAATCAAATCAAAGGCATTCCACTCAATCCTGTGCCGACCAGCGAATGGTCCGGTCAACGGTTCCTGGCCACACTCGAAGTCGTTCACCCAACTCTTGGAATGATGAGTTATGACATTGAAATCGAACGAGGCATCTATGCTTTCCTGACCACACCGGTTCACCAAGCCACAGTTGGGAGTGAGGTTATCACGATTATGAATTCTGAAGTAAATGATGGTGACTTGACGAGTTCTGAAACGATAACGATGAGCGATAACATGCTGACACTCCAGGTTAGCAATGGAGCGAATGAAGTTATCCTCACATCGTCTGAAGAACCTCAAGACTCACTTTCAATCTACGTGTACGGGTACGAATTACCTGAGGTTTCAGTTAACTGTGATCTGCAAACATCGAGTTTCAGCGACCTAGGGCGAATCAAAGTAACTGGTCAGGTCGGTCAGTGCGACCTCGTTTCGACAACGCAACCCGTTCGAGCAACCATGATTTTGCTCACCGATACTGGTGAGAAAGTCGAAGTTCTTCAGGATTCAATTCTACTCGCAGCAAACAGCAATGCATCATATCCAGCCAACATCAGTGAATGGATGCCAAGTGCTGGTGCCATCGAAATAACCCTGTTTGTCATTGACTCTTACGGACGAATACTCGGCGAAGATACAATCAATACCGTGGCTCGTAGCAATGGCTGGAACATCGGAATATTCTCATTCACGTCCAGTGATGGAGACTTGAAGATTAGTTTTGAGCGCACTGAATATCAACGCTTAGATGCGAGTGTGTGTCGCCTCACAATCGAAAGTTTAGACAGTTCGTGGTCCACCGAACGCATCGTCGACTTGGTCAATTCTGATTTCGCACCAGTTGTGCAAATACAGAACGTGGAAGGCATCGCAGACAACGAGCGACTCGAGGCAACTATTCAGTGCGACAGTCCGTATGACCTTGACGACAATGATGAAGACAATTCCGCTATAGTTTATTTCTCTGCACCAGATGAATCAATCGTCGAACAAAGCGATGTAGTCCTCATAATCCTCATTGCCAGTTCCATGCTGGCCCTCGGATACGTGAGTGGAATTTTGAAGCCGCCACAGCAACAAGAGAACACCAAAAGAAAGAAATCTCCCGCTTTGAAGAAAGCTCCACCCGTTGAAGAGCAAAGTGCTGAACACGAAGAAGACGATGAATTCGACGACCTGTCATTCGAGTTTGAAGAAGAAGTTCAGCCGACACCAATCGAATCGATTGAACAAGTGATTCACATCGAAGAAGAGGTTCTCGACATCGAAGATGAACCCGAAGATGTCACTGCCTCAGGACGCTTAGCATCACTGCGCAGTGAAATGAATGACGGCGATAACAGTGCGGAAAGTATGGACGAACGCATGAAGCGATTGTTTGGCGAGAAATGATTCTACGCAAGACCTTATGACCATCCCAAGGTGGCCACACACCATGGACCTTGCACAAGTTGATGGGGGGACAACTCCGTTCCTCACGTTTGATGCATGTGATGGCGAACAAGCTCAACGAGTCCTGTCTGCTCTTGATGCATTCAAGCGCGGAAGTGAGAAAAAATGGACATCGCTTGTCAACAGTAATGCAGCATTGGGTCGACGTCTAACAGACCAGGGCATTGAACAACCATCACAAAGATCTGAAATCCCGTGGGACGATCCAACATTGCTGTTCATTTCATGCGTGAAACTCACGCCTGAAGGTCGACCAATTCCAATCGGCGAGCCACAAATTCGAGAACGAATCGGACGATTCCCATGGGGAGACGGTTCGGCGTTGAATTACATGCTCGAATTTATTCGTCCAAATCACAAAAAGAAATCATCCAGTTCAGTTGGAGGCGTTGTGGAAATCACGGAGTTACTGAACGAATTAATGCACGGATGTGGCATCGAGCGACAGGGTAATGATCGATACAGCAAAGGCAAAGCAGGCATGGATATCAGAGGATTCATCGACGCACAACAGGTGCGAGCGCTTCGAATGGCATTGTCTGGACGCGCATGGAGCGTCAGTGCAGAAGAACCAATCGATGGCGGAATGCGAGACGTAAGTCGTAACCTCATAGCGATTCTACGTGCTGCAGAACGACGAGATGTCGGTCTGTTTTTACGTTCTCATGCGTGATTAGAACGGAAGCGATGTCAATCGCTCATACATTGATGCGTACAGTGCGGCTGTCTGGTCAATGACGTGCTGAGGGAGTGCAGGAATCGGAGGGTCTTGGGAACCTGCATCACGGGCCTGCTTCAGTTCTGCTTGATGTCCGGTCTCAATGTAGTGATTACGAACGGACTCTTTTGAAAGTTCAATGCATTCACCGTCAGCGTACGCAGCAGCGTCCCACCAGCGATCCTCATCAAGGGTGCCAAAGGTATCGACCAGAACCACTTTGCGATTTGGTCCGAGAGCGAACTCCTTCTTTCCATCAACGTGAATAAGACCGTTCTTAGCCGCTTCTCTTTCAATCAACGCATCGATCTTGAGAACGGCATCAAAGATTTCTTGCAGCTCTTGTTCAGTAATATTTGATATTTCTAAGGCCTCTTCATTGGTAATATTTCGGTCAAAGGCTTCGAACTTCGTGGTGACTTCAAGGAATGGTTTTTCCAACTTAGCACCGTATTCGCAGTCCGCAGCAACGCCAAGTTGCTCTGCGGTCAGTTCACCCCGCTGAAATCTACGCCATGCAGAACCTGAAAGGTAGTGCCGACAGATAATTTCCAACGGGACAAACACCCATTCCATATCTCGAGGAATCATACCGGGTTCCTTGATGACCTCGACTTTACGAACCAAGCAACGATCGGTGGAGTTCACTTCGACCAAATGTGTACCGCAGATACCTTCTTCCTCAATCAGTTTGAACCAGTGGGCTGTCGTTCGATTGAGCGATTCACCCTTACGTGGAATCAATGAAGGAATGATTTGATCGAATACCGAAATTTGATTCGTAAAACGAAATTCCAGAATATCGGGATCGTCGGTCGACCATACTTGCTTCACTTTACCTTGATAGAGCATCTCTGCCATAGTGTAAATCCAGAGTCAGAGGTCTTTGAACATTTCATAGCAATCCGCAGGTCAAATCAACCCGAGAGCGTCTTCCATGCGGTTGAGTTCAGGACCCGTTGTCTCAGAACCAGCCACAGCACCGAGATTCGTAGCACATACCCCTGCGCCCACGTACGGTGAACCAAAGGCAACGGTACCGACCATGGGGGGGACACCCAGTATATCTTGAACAAGCGACACCTCTTCAGGTGTGATGTCTGGATGTAGCAGTACGCCTTGGTCGTTGCAGACACCCAAACTACCGACAACATCGTTGCCTGCAATAGTGGTCGCAACCACTTGTACGCCCATAACGTCGGCAATAATTTCAAGACCTGCCTCAGGAATACTCGGTGATGCAACAGCTCCTTGTTCATTGACCAGAAGAAGATTACCCGCCGTGTTAACACCGCCTTCCATAACCACAACATCAGCGAATGCGGTAAGCGTATCGATGTCGGACTCCGTGGCAATATCGGCAACGGCCATCCCACGAGAATTTCCAGCAATGAGTGCTCCAATGAGGTTGGAACCCCCTATGGAGATTGGCTGCATTTCCATTTGCAAGCACGTTTCAAGAATGTCAAGCACTTGTTGAGGCAGTTCGAGAGGATGGAACAAGACATTTCCGACAGCAGCCAGATGAATACCTACCTGATCGCTACCAAAAATATCTGCGGTGTCGATTGGCATGGTGATGTCCTCATTTGTGGGGCTGTCGGGTATGAGTTAAGAGTCTATTGAACGCAAAAAAGGCCGGAACTCCAAATGGAGTCCGGCCTAGCGCTCACAAATGTGAGAATTGAGGAATCCGAGGGAAAGAAGAGGGGCACAGTGACTTCCTTTTCCGTGGACTTTCGTACCACAGTAATGGGAGAGACGCAGATAGGCTTGACTTCTGGGTTCGGAATGGGACCAGGTAAACACTACCGCT
>TARA_B100001093_G_scaffold509827_1_pt1 | contig 18759 bp, 22 predicted proteins | sample TARA_B100001093 | Tara Oceans TARA_B100001093 (sample SAMEA2623116) | marine metagenome | biome: marine biome (ENVO:00000447); feature: surface water layer (ENVO:00002042); material: "saline water (ENVO:00002010), including plankton (ENVO:xxxxxxxx)" | depth 5 m
ATGGCATTTGTGATCAAAATGGACGATTTCAATCACCAAAACTCTGGAAATAGTATAAGTAGTGTAGATACAAATCGGTCGCTAGTTATACCCAATGAGGCCGATGCCACAGGAAAAACAAGAGTTCATAAAGGAAGAAAGATGAATTATATCTCATATGAACCTCCTCAAAAAATAACACAGTTGAAAGGCACAATCACGTTTCTCAATGGAAACTCTATAAATCCAAGCAGAGAGACATGTCGGGTGATAATGGAAATCTTGTTTGTTGAGAAATAAACTTATCCAAATGTGTTTTCAGAACTATACACCATATACAAAAATCCATCTTTATCTTTCTTTGATTCATATACATCGCTTATTAAAGATGCACCACTCATGAGGTTCCCATTAACTGTTAAAAAGATCGCTTCAGATGGTTCTAATTGAATGCGACGCCTCACTGTAAAAATAAACTGCGACATAGACATATCTCCTGGTGCTAAATATTTGTTTTTCTCAATATTCTCCAAAGAACACCCTGCTTTTTTCTCTACTATAATGGGAACTCTGGAAGGATATCTTTTAAGAATCTTGGAAGATTCTTTGCGTCTTTCTTCTTCTGTATGAGAATCTTTGAATGATTTCATTATAATTTATGTAGATTTTATTTCTTAAAGTAAACAACACTTAAAAAAACAGACACACGCATAGTGTAGTGAAGTTTAGGATGAATTCGAAATCAGAGGTAAAGATTGTTCAAGTATTAAAAGATGGTAGTATGGATGAACATCAAATTAACAAAAATGATACAAATCAATCGATTGAATCGGTTATGATTTCTCTGAGTCGTAGTCAGGGTTCGAGTGGTTTCAAAGAACTATATCAGTGGTCTTACAAAGGAGGAAACTTGAAATGTTACGGATGGTATGATGGGGATGCTGGTTTTGAAAACAAACATGAGTTGCCCCCAGGAGGAAACTCTCGGTTTCTTGAAAAAGAATCATCGGTGCAATTGTTGTTTGGAGACTTGTTTTTGGTTTCTGTCAAAAATGACACCCTGAGAAGCTTTGATGTATCTGAGTATGGAGAGTTTTACAATGTTCTTTATGGAGGATTTGACACATGTGAATCGGATGAAGAAATATTGAGCGAGGATCCTGAAACTGAAGATGAACAAGATGAAAGCGAAGAAGAAGGAATCCAGGGATTTGAACAAAGTTATTCTGATGACTCTGAACTTGAAGAAGACTACAATGAATACTAAGTGAATACCAAATTTGATGATTCCAATATCTATTTAAGATAAATACATAATATATGTCTAAAACAATGAACAATGCAAGCTACAATGATGAGAACCGAAAACAAATGATAGACAAGCTGGCCATGGTAACCTCTGATAAGAGAACCGCAATGTTGTTAGAACAAGGTATATACAACCATGTGATAAAAATATCACGTGAAAAGCAAATCATAAAGAGATGGAGTAATCCCTTCTTTGAGAAATTGTATCGTGCTAAGGTATTGTCAATTTATACACATATGAAACCCGATTCATATATCAAAAATGAAACATTCTGTAAAAAAGTAGATACACATGAGATTGATCCCCGCAAAGTAGGAAGCATGAGTAATTATGATCTGTTTCCTGAAGCATGGAAAGAACTTCTCGATCAAAAAACAAAACGAGACCGCTTGAAATATGAGTTGAAACCAGAAGCAATGACAGATGTTTTCAAGTGTCATCGCTGCGGTTCTCGTTCCTGTTCTTACTATGAAGTGCAAACCCGTTCAGCAGATGAACCTATGACTCAGTTTATTAATTGCTTGGACTGCGGAAATCGTTGGAAACAATAATCTATATAAATTATAAGATGGATCCTAAGACATTATCGAATCACAATTGTTACAAGATAGATGAACTACATCTTGATAAAGGTTTACTTGATACACTTGTCGATGCAGTGTATGTATTATTACTTGAAAACAGTCCTCGGAGTGAATCAGTATATAGACAATTAAACGAATACAAATTATCTCGCAATGTATTTGTATTTATTAACAAAGGATACAAACACTGTGAAAAAAGATTATGTCAGCAAAAACCTGCATTTGATTTGATGGATGCGAATGCACAAGTTATGTATCATTCTCAGGAAAAGGGTTACAACAATATATTGATACTTGAAGATGATTTTTTATTTGATGAGAGAATACGAGACCCAGTCATACTTCAAGAAATAGGTGAGTTTGTGAATAAGAGAGAATTTAATGTGTATAATTTGGGTGTGATTGGTCTGCCGATCGATCCCTGGGCGACTCATATGCGGATGTTTGTAACTGGAATTGCCCATGCAGTCATCTATTCGCCACAAGGGAAACAAAGAGTATTAGATGAATACAAAAAAGATCCATGCATGACTTCTCCTTGGATAAGCAGATTGTTTGTTGATTTTAGAGGACATGATTTATGGTATAACCGATTTTTGGAGAAACAATATAGTTACAAAACGCCTATCTGTTATCAGATTTTTCCTGACACAGAAAATAAAAAAGAATGGCAGACAAGTATTGGAAACTTGTGTTTATCTTTGTTGAAATTAACCAAACAACCGAAACCAGGTTGGGACAACTTGTATATGCTTTTCAAACTAATCAGTTATGTATTGTATTTGGTAATAGTATTCGTGTTATACATATTATACAAAAAGATACGATAATCAGGCTCTACCTTGACCGATACCCATTGGATCATTCATTTTGTAATTACATCCCACTGGAGAACAATTGATGATTGTTCTCACGGGTAATACGGTATTGTCTGTGCACTTGGTGCATTTTGTTTTTTCAGCTTCTTTTTTCATCATTTGAGCATGAACTGCTTCAGCATTGTTGATAAGATAATAACGATCCAACCAGCTGCCCTTAGCACCGGTAATATTGTTATTCATTAGACAGTTTTGACGATAATCTGTAAATTGACGGCCATCAGACATCCGCGCAGGGAAATCAAGTTCCACATTATCAGTAACTTTATTCATGATATATTACACGTCTAGAAATTTATTTTTGTGTTTGTTCATGTTCCAGAATTCTTTTTATCAATTTTGTTTTGTTTCCAGAAAGAGGAAGTCCTTTTTCTTGTAATATTTCTTTGAGTTCTGATACTGTTTTCGAATCATATACACTGCTTGGTTTGGATGTGATTATCTTGATAGTATCATCTGGTGTATCAGATGATACAACTTCCTCTTCAGGCTGTGACACAACATCCGGTTGAGGCTGTGACACAACATCCGGTTGAGGCTGTTCTTTTGTATCAATGATTTGTTCATGGGATTGAGTAACTTCATCTATTGAACTTATAACGGGATCTTTCATCAGTGCAAATAGATCTGTTTGTTGTATTGCATCAAACGTTTGATCCACGAAAACAGAGTTGTTTTCTGGATGTATCTTAGTATCAAATGAAACTCCCAGATCCTGAGTTGTCTCTGATTGTTTCACAGGATGAGATAGCATTTTAATCTCGTTGCTTAAACTGTTTACTCTCTTTTTGAGACGAGATATTTCAATATAGGCAAATCCCCCAATAAGTAATATCAAGACAAAGCATAGAATTGTTTGAAAACCTCCATTTAATGTGAATTGTCCAAACATTTGTATACTCAAATATCATTAAAAATATCTATGTTTTAAACTTAAAGGAAACTCCTCAAATTACGATAAATGGAAGATAATACTCATCTGGAAAACCCAATGATAGTAAGTGTCAAGCCTCCGACGCTAAGTTCAGAAGAAATATTACCAGGATATTCGGGTGATGGATATTGTGATATACCCAAAGATACAAATAATTCGACACTTTGTTGGAACTGTGTCAGAAAAATTGAAACCGAAACAAATCTTCCCATAAAGTATGAGAATGGTAGTTTTTATGTATATGGTTCATTTTGCTGTTTCGGATGTGCTGCAAGGTATCTGTTAGATACCTATCATAATCAAGAAATGTGGGAAAAATACGTGCTACTAAACTATTACTACAATAGTATGTGTCAGAAACAGGGTGAACATGTAAATCCTGTTCCAGATAAAAGGTTACTATCAGTTTTTGGAGGAGAAATGAGCTACACAGAATATCATTCAGAATCATCTAAAAACATCGGAGCAGTTAGCATACCGCCTGTGTTTGTTGTGAATCACGTTGTGCATGGAAATGACTCAAGATACAAACAAAGCGATGATGGAAAAAGTGAATTGAAATTGTTTCGTAAAAATCCTATCAAAAAGCACACAATTCTTGACAAATTATCAAACACATAGTTTATGTGGGAAATACATATTTCAGTAAACATTGAATTACAAACAAAGCTTTCATTTTGTCTTTGTCTATGAATATTTGGAACAATTCATCCAATTGTAAATGATCTATCTCTCTATGTAGATAATTATATTTATACTTGTAGTAAGGACTTTTTCTGAATTTTTGTGTATGTGAAAGAGTGTCATGTATACGATTCCAATGTTTGACTACCCAGTTCCATAGATTCTGCAATTGAATTGTGGGTGTAGACCCAATAAAATCATGTATGGGGCGCAAATTTAAATTATTTTTGAGTAATTCAATACTGGTCAACTTGTATTCTGTAACTAAATTCTTCTGAAAACGAAGATACAACTTTTCAGTTGGAAATGATATATGTTCCATTTTATCATTTCTAATTGTTAAAAAATACTAAACCAAACTTAATCATGACAATTCATTTTCATGATAATAATTGTATTCTTTGACATTGTCTGTATCATATACTATTTCACATTTGTCTATGTTAGGATTGTCTTTGAAATCACGATTGTGTATTTGAACCTTGTTATACAAAATATTGTATACATGTTTTTCTAATCTTTCACATAGTTCAGAAAGTGTTTCTTTTGTATCTTGTGTTGTTTCTGATCCATATTTAGTTTCCGGAATACTAAACACGAGAGTCCTAAATAGTTTGATTGATTGTTGACTATACATTTCTGCATTTTCTATTACATGTTTTGTATTGTTGCTACTTGAAAATCGTTGTATTTGATCGAAAAACATATGCAAATATCTCTTACCTCTACGATAAGCGTTGGGATTATATACACTATATGTCTTTAATTGTTTGAGAATGTCTCTTGAGGTTTGTGTTAATGTGATTTCAGTATTCCGAACATGCTGTTGTTGATTTATTTTTCTTTTAGGAAAACCTTTGTGTTTTGCCATGCTTCTGATTTCATCACGATAGATTAAACATACGCCCAAAACAATTGTCACATATATAGACATATTTTCTCTGAATATCATTGCAGAAACAAAGATACCAAACAAAACCAGAAACAAATACCCGTTGTCTCGTGTTAATATATCATATATAGAAGTATTCATCCCAAGAGAGTTATATTTAGAAAATAGATTATTATAGACAAGACGACACACAGTATTCCCACATAAATAATGTTGTCATTGATTTGTAAAAAAATCATGCTCGCATACAGATGCAATTTAAGATTTCCACTGAATCCCTCAAATGATTCATTCGGGAATCTCGATTTCACTTGTTCCAGTGCTTCTGAATAATCATCAAATGAATACACTGTAAAGTTTAACGTTTTGTCTACAATATTGTTGAGCGGTTCATCCATAATGGTTAACTTTTTTTTCTCATAATTCTTGGTTATACTTTCTGTTTCAACTAATTCATTGTGTTCTAAATGAGATTGAATGTCACTTGCTTTTACTGATATTTGTGGTCTGTTTTCATTTGATGTGTTTTGTTTCATATACTCAATAAACATATAAAATAAAAAGAAGTAAAGCACAGTATATTTATGCGAGATATGATACAATATGAACATTCCCCAGCATCATTCGTCTACAACAATACTTGTGCAAATTCATTTCATTTAAGATATTCCCTTCAATAGATACCTCTGGTTTAGGATTATGAACATCTATATATCGAAGTTCGAGATCATTTGATTCTGGGTCAACATCTTCCCGAGTTTTGTTTTTTTCCTCTTGTATTGCGGTAATATAGGGAACCCACTTGTCGGCAAGTATTTCTCCACATGTGAAACATCTCATTGGAATAATCATTTTGTGTATTTACTTAGAGGCTTTGATTTTAAATATATTCAAATTTTAGATGAATGATCTATTGACAAGTTACTCATTATATAGTTTGTATTCTGAAACTAAATCGGAAAAAAATCTAATCTTAGATCCGATGTCTTGTTTGATTCGATTATGTTTATTGCAGTATAAAGACAAAGGCACCAAGCTTTCAGTTGAACAAAATCGTGTTTCTTATCAAGAACCCGGATTGTCTCAACCTATGTTTCGTTCTTTGAGAGGAGATTGTCGTGAAGATCTTCACAATTTGTGTAATCCTTTGCTACAATGCATTGAATGGTATCCTAAAGAAAATGCTGTGCACGAATATCTTTATGGTGAATGTCGTAAAGGATTGATGGTATTGAAAAACGCCTATAGCACGGAATCGACAATTCATCACACAATTACACACTACATATCAATCATAGATGGTGAGGTCGTTACCGAAAAAAAAAGTGAAGAGAACCCTCTGATAACTCATCTTCAAAGCTTGTGGTCAATGGCTGAAATACGCGTGGTTCATGATTTATTGAGAATCATAAACGAAAACACAGTGGATCGTGAATCCTATATTCGGAGCGTGTGTGAGATAGTTTCTCAAAAAGAATATCACACGCATGAATATATAGAAAACATGAGCACGAAATATTAAATTTGACTTGAATATCTTATTCAAACTAATCAAACTAAATAGATTCCTATGGACTCTCTAGATATAGATTATGAACAACAGCAAATACAATGTATCGTTCAAACTCAAATAGCACAGCAAAAAGAAAAAGAACGTGTAGAATTGCTCTCTATACAGAAAGCAGAATATGAACAAGCACTCAAACAAGACTTACAAAAAGACTTACAAAAAGACTTGCAAAAAGAACCAGAACCAGAGTTTGAGGAACCATCTTTAGAGGAAGTTCGCAAAGTTCGTTTGTTGAGATTTGAGAAAATAAAAGAAAATCAAAGCAAACAACTTAAACAATCAAAGTGTAGAGATAAGTAACTACAAACGATTCATGGGCATCCCTGTGTATTTTAAGACCCTTGTTTCACAATACAATGATCAAATATTACACAAACAATCTCTTCCAGGCGTGCATACGCTTTGTTTTGATTTGAACTGCTTGATACATCCGTGTTGCCGAGGATTCACTGATGAGTCTGATATGATTCAGAAAATACTTGAGACTATGAAAATACTGATTGACTATGCAAATCCTAATGCACACGTGTATATTGCAATTGACGGTATCCCTCCTTGTGCGAAAATGAAACAACAAAGACAAAGAAGATATCGCAGCACCTTAGAGAAAAAGGTATGGGACACCAATGCAATCAGTCCCGGCACATATTTTATGCATCGCTTGAATCAAGCATTAGATACATGGTTACTCGACCAGTCATCGCAATATCCAAAGAGACAGTATCATCTTTCCGATTCTTATGTTCCAGGTGAAGGTGAACATAAGCTTTTGGATTTTTTACGAAGCCAACCAGTTCATGATCAACCTATAGTTATCTATGGTTTAGATGCCGATTTGATACAATTAGGTCTTGTAAGCGATCTTAATCAGATCTATCTTTTACGAGAAACAACAGAGTATAATATAGAAGACACGGATTCGGATTATGTGTATCTGAATATAGATGCGTTGAAATATTGGATTCTTGAAGATTTGGGTGTGTCTTCAAAAATAAGCGACCGACAAGTGATACATGATTATGTCTTTTTGTGTATGTTGATGGGCAATGACTTTGTCAATCATATACCGTCTCTCAATCTCCGGTATGGTGGACTCGAACGTGTCTTAGATGTATACAAAAAACTACATAGACAATACCAGGGATTCTTTCTGTTGATTGACACACAATTAGATGATTTGATACATTTGCCCTTTTTCAGAGAATTGATATCTGAACTAAGCAAAACCGAAAGACATACTCTTCAAAAGATACAAAATCAGAGATATCGTCAATATAAGCGAATGTCGGGAATCTATGGAAGTGAGTATCACGAATTCTTGAAAAGATTCCCTTCTGATCAGTCACAGCCGTTACAGCTACAACACGTGTATGATTTTTTAAACAGCGTCAAAGATAATGATGAAAGATTCTCTGAAATGGTATTGCATCTTCCGATACTAAGATTTCATAAAGAACCCAAGCAAATCAATGTTACAACAGATATGTGCGAAGATTACATAGATTCTCTCGTCTGGACCGCACATTATTATTTTAAAGGTTGTCACAATTGGTCTTGGAAAACGAGGTGTATTCACGGACCCTCTTGTCAAGCATTGTCTCAATATTTGAGTCATATACCCTGCTTAGAGTTGAAACCGGACCCCACTCCTTCTAAGATTCAAGATATGTTTGCATATATCTTTCCACCAGAGAGTCACTGTTTACATGGCTACGACGTGCAATCTATATTACCTGCAGGAGAGCTTCAAGTGGACACGACAGGATGTCGCTATTTATGGGAGGCTCCTCTTGTCAATGATTTATAAGAAACTGGGTTTGTGTAAACTGGCTTGTTCTCCCATGCCTTCTCCGGCAAATCTTCCGACATAAGGTGTTATTTTAGGATTGCATATGTTATCGTCGATTATTTCCAACACTTGGATTTGTCTGTATTTGTTTTCACCGCAATTGTCGTGTTTTCCAAAAGCACGACTCATGCCCACATCAATTCTCCATAATCCTTCATTATACAATGAGTTCATATACTTGTCTTCCATAAACTGAGGCGTATGAGCTAATACAACTCTTTTGATGGGAACCAGGGTTTTGTTTCGTTTATTTAAGATATCAAGTAGCTTTTGAAATCCTTTTTCTGTATTTTCACCATATCCGTCATCTTCTGAATACAACCGACACCAAAATGGAGACATGTCATCATCATCTCTAAATATTTCATCAAATACTTTGTCATCGCGAGAATTACCTTGTTTCAGTAACCATTTTTGAACGATTTGATTGATTTCATGAAGTGAGTATTTTTCAGCAAGTGCATGACTCAATCCCCCGTGAACAAACAAAGATGATCCTATCATTGTAATACTACGTTTTTGTACTGCATAGTGCTTTGCAATATTCCCTCCTCTTTCAAACACTTTGAGTCTATGATAATATCCATAAGGATATCCATCTTTGGTTCGTTTGATATGACGTTCATTGGGTGGCACAAATTCAAGAAACTCTTTAGGAGATACATACCGGAAATCACGATCGACATTCATTAACTCATGATTGCCGATCATTCCCAAGACACGTCCTCCCACTAGCTTCGCCTGCGCATCTAGTTTTTGAAATATTTGAATAATCATCATATTGTTGCCTTCATCTTCAACCACATCTTCTAAATTATCAATACAATTGTTGGTCCAATCACTCGGACGACACCTATCAATCTGATCTCCCAATTGCACTACATATGTTTGACCACCGGTCCACTGTATCTGAGATACATTGTGAGGATAGATATTGTCTCCAATCACACCGGCTAATCGTAAAGCCATTAATGTCACACGCAAATCTCCATGAAGATCACCAATCGCGACAACTCGTTTCTGAGGCGGATACATTCCATATTGATCATATGTTTTCATATTAGGATCCTGTTGAAAACTTTGGCTTGCCTGTGTTTGTGCTTGATGATATCTTTGGACATCTTGATGATTTTCTTTGGCTACCTGAACTTCTCCGGGTGTTCCGGGAGTCGACATACGACGATCGCGAGTCACACTTGCTTTCGGAACATACGTTTCGGGGTTTTGTTTTTGAACGATCATTGGAGATGAATGACTTCGTTTCAAAGTAGCATTCCCACCTGTCTGAATGTTCCGTGTTTGTGACGAATATCCCTGGGTCGCCGATAACTGAGGCGCTGACAACTGAGGCGCTGACAACCTTCTTTGACGTTTGATTTCTTGCTTTTTTTGGCACCAATGTGTCATAGTATTGACAACAGTTTCTCTTGTATAGTTACGAAGTTCATTGGCCTGTATTATATTGTGTCTAACACACAACTCAGCTAACTCTCGGTCAGTGCATTTGGCGAAGTTGAAACTCATGTTACAAAATCATATGTTTGATTCTTATCAATCAAACTTGTTTCTTTTGAAATCTTGAAATTTGAGGATATAAGGATTTCTTGTTTCATACCAATTACAAGACACTATGGAGAAATTACAGGTTCAGCTTGCAAAAGAGTTTACTCACGGTATGTCGGGTTCACGCAATGATACAACCGCTTACAAACAACCTCCGTTAGGATGGTATATGTCTGAAAAGTTTGATGGATATCGGGCACTCTTCAAATACAATAGCGAAGGTGTCGGGGAGTTTTATTCCAGAGCTGGGAAGCGATTCATGGCCCCCGAATGGTTTTTAGATGCGATGCCATCTCATCGTTTGTTAGGAGACAATATCCTGGATGGAGAATTATGGGCCGGAAGAGACAACTTTCAAGCCATGGGTATAGTTCGCAAAAAGATTCCTATTGCAGAAGAATGGACTCGCATTCAATATCAAGTGTATGATATAACCAATTCTTCTGGAACCTTTACAGAAAGACTCAAACAATTATATCAGATTGTTCATAACAATACTAAGATATGGGATTATCGAAAGCGAAAGTCACAAATCGAGTCGCCCTATCGGAATCTAGAATCTCCTTTGATTGCGGCTGAACAGATCCCTGTGAAAACAATCAATGATCTAACACACTATTACAAACAAATCTTAGATGCAGGAGGAGAAGGCATCATGTTAAAACATCCAATTATGCCCTATAGTCATGGTCGCAGTTCTTATATGTTGAAATACAAACCCGTCTTTGATCGTGAAGCAATTATCATTGATCACAAACAAGGTGAAGGCAAATACAAAGGTATGTTAGGCGCCTTTGTTTGCCGTCCTTTAATTAATCATGACACTTATATGACAGTCGATATGGATGACAATCATATATTCACATTGTCAGGAATGGATGATTCAATTCGTAGCTCTTATTTACAAACACACCCTGTCGATACAGTAATTACATATGAATGTTCTGGATATACAGACAAAGGAAAACCCCGATTTGGAAGATATCTTAGGATAAGAGAAGATGTAGTCATCAAACAAATATCCAATGATTCAACTGAATCATTGAAACGAGTCAAAGAAATATTCAAAACATTGGAAACGCATTATCAAAGTGTTCAAGATACATTCCGAGCGAAAAGTTATCGAACTGTCAATTTAGCATTGAGGAATATCCAGAGTGACGCGCAATTAACCGATGGGTCTCTTCAAAAAGTTAAGGGTATTGGTTCAGGAACACTGGACAAGATACGATCTATTTTAGAAACAGGCACATGTGAAGCTTATGAAAAGATAAAATTATCACAGAATTCGCCTAAACAAGACTTCTTGAAGATTCACGGAGTGGGTGTGCAAAAAGCTAACTCGCTTGTCAAACAAGGATTCAAGTCGATTCAAGATTTACGTGAAAAAGGACAAGATCACCTAAATGATGTTCAAAAACTAGGATTACACTATTATGAAGATATTCAACAAAGGATTCCTTACAAAGAAATCGTTCAGCATGAAATCTATCTGAAACAAGTATTACATTCAGTAGACAAAGATGCAGAGTTAACTATAGCAGGTTCCTATCGCAGAAAGAAACCGACGAGCGGTGATATTGATTTGCTTGTGAAAGGAAAAACCAAGAAAACCTATGAACTGTTTGTGAAACAATTGATATCGCAGGGATATTTGGTATGCACATTCGCAAACGGTAGTAAAAAGTTTATGGGAATGGGGATATTGCAAGGATGTAAGGTGAATCGTCGTATAGATATCATGTATACGAAACCACAAGAATATCCGTTTGCGATACTGTATTTCACAGGATCATCCGAGTTTAATCAAAGAATGCGCTCAGAAGTGTTACAAACGGGTCTCAGTATAAATGAATATTCATTAAAAGACGCGAATACCAAACAACCGGTGAAACATGTCTTTCACACAGAAAAAGATATCTTTGACTATTTACAATATGAGTATGTGGAACCCTGGGATCGCAAATCTTAATTTGCGTCACCATCATCATCACCATTATCGCTGTTTGAATCTGCTTTTTTCGAATGACTAAATCCAGAATTCAATGTTCTATCATTGTAATTGTTTGGGATTGGCTTGTAACAGAAGGAAGCATATTTTCCTGTCGTCGGCATTTCTGTGCAATAGCCATGGTTACATGGGTACCATTGGGCCCAATTGTCATTTTCATCAATTAAATTAACATATCTACTATTTATGTCTTCAGGGTTTTCATATCCCCTGAATGTTGGGGAATTCCACCATCCATCTCCGCATGGTTTGTTTGTGCCATTATCGTTGAGACCACATACGTCTGTTTTATTGTCGCCTGTAGTCCAAAGTAATTTGTCTGTATCACTTTGTGTTATAGAACGCAATGGAATCTGTACTTGGGTGTTATCTTTTTTCCCGGTCAATGTTGGACATAAATTTGTGGGAGACAACGCGGACCACGGACCCGACGTTCCGTCATCTTTGATTCCTGCTTTTTCTATACAATTCACAAGATTTGAATCTGTATCTCCATAAAATATCTTACTGTATTTGGTTTGTGCATCATACCAAGTTGCACTAAATCCTCCGTTCCCTTTGACTTTTTCATCTACTTGTCCACCACCCACCACTCTCCAATCCGGGTCTTGTCTGCCTACCTTATCTTTGCTAGAACAAATAATACCACACCCTGGGACGTCTTGACGTATAAAACCTGCATCCTCAGAACAGAAACCATTCTCTGCTAGGGGAGTTTGATATTGAAAATTGCTTGGATCGTTATGTATGCCATCACCATTCGGAGGAGGAGGTGGTTCGGTTGGATTAGTGTCATTACCACCATCACCACCATCATCACCATCACCACCATCATCATCACCCAATCCGGGGATCAATCCCAGTTTCCATGCGACAAGTGTCCCTATACCACCTACTATCAATACAACAATGATAATCAACAAAAAGCTAGTAAAATCTCCACCGATCTGCTTTTTCATAAGTATCTTTTATACACTATGTATATTTTTTTTGAGTTTAGTATAGAAAACTCTTTTAGAACCATTAAATATACAGATGGGACAAACACAAAGTCAATCACAAAATATAACAGACGTATATGCTGCTTATATTCAGCAACAACAAAACTTGATATTTCAACAACAATCACAAATCAATGCGTTGTATTCACATTCCATACGACAAGATATGACACGAGGTGCCTCTCAGCCTTCATATCATCCTTCACAGACGCAACAAATACCGCAGCAAATACCGCAGCAAATACCACAACAATCCTTGCCTCAACTTCCCGCGGCACCTTCTTATAACAAAGCCAAGTTGGATCCTTATCAGATATTGGGATTAGCCAAATCATATACTAAATCCGAGTTGAAACGAGCTTACTTGAAAGCCGCCATGAAAGCTCATCCTGACCGTGGAGGATCACCGCATGCATTTCAAAAAGTGAGTATTGCCTATACTGTCTTGAAAAACAAGCTAAAAGAAACAGAAAATAGTCATTCACATCAAGAGCTTAGACAAGGAGCTAGAGATTACATACAAACACAAGAAAGCAAACCAATGAGAAATGTGAACATGAAAGAAAACTTTGATGCTGAATTGTTTAACAAGATTTATGAAGAAAACAAAATATCCGATTCCTTTGATAGAGGTTATGGTGATTGGATGCAACAAAATCCTGCATTAGAGTCTGGTCAAACCAAGATGTTTCAGAATGGTTTCAACAAAGATATGTTTAATGCCACATTTGATAGTTACAAAAGAGACAATGCATCCAAATACAAACAAGCCTTGGTCAAGTATGATGAACCTGAACAACGATTGTCAATGAAAAATCAAGATTCGCTTGTAACCTTAGGTAGAGGTAAGGTTTCTGATTTCAGTGGGACCTCTGAAGGATTACATTACACGGATTACAAAAAAGCGTATACACATGGTTCGACTTTGATTGATGCTTCATCGGTATCTTTAGATGATCGTGCACAAAGTATTGGGGGAGTTAAAGCACAAAGAAGCAACTTGTCTTATCAGATGAGCGCGCAAGATCAAGAACGTCTTGCAAAGCAACAGTATATGCAACAAAGAGAAGAGCAAAAACGAATGCAACGATTACAAACATATGATCAAAAACACGGGGAAGCTTATGAACGTATTCATGGGTTGTTGTTGCGGTAAGTTACCTTTTCCGAGTTTTCTTTTTGGTTTTCTTAGGTCTTTTACGACGTCTATGTTTTTGAGTTTGTTTCTTTTTGAATTTACGACGCAATTTCTTTTTCAAAGAAGCCATCATCGCTTGAGCCATTCTTATATCGGATTCACTGATTGTCCCAGCAAAAGAACTTGTTTCTAAAGAACCAAACATGGATGGGGTCTCGCTATCAGAGCTTGGAGAAACCTGGGGTTGATGAAAATAATGTTGAACCAGTCCCTCTACAGCTTGGGGAGGGATAGTGACACCGCGATACATCCATTCTTCGCCTTGAAGGTATTTGTTAGCCAAACCCTTGACTTGTTCGGTATAGGTATTCATCTCAATCTTGAATGACAAGTCATGGCTCGCTTTTTGTTTTACATAATTCTTGAACATATCAGTTCGAGTTCGGCTTTCGTGACCCATGTATAATGTGCACATTACCCATTTGCGAAGCTTTTCAAGAACTTTATCTGTGTCTCTTCTAGATTCAACATAAGCCCAGTCTGCATCTAAGTCAGTCATCTTAACTTGACCGTTACACAATAGCATGTTTTGAGGCTTAATGTCTAACAGCATCAGACCCGCTTTCGCGGTGCGATCGATAACATCATATATTTCCTTACCCTCATTAGGAATATCTCCAACCGATGCTAAATCTCCTTCACACTTGTGAGTAACCATCATTTTCAGAGTGTCGCCAGAATCTGCATCAGTGCAATATCCCATAGATTTGATGGGTGGGCAAATTCCTTTTTCATGACCCACGCCCCAGGTAACAAACGAGGAAACAAACTCAAGTAAATCGAGAGGATCTGCTGGATCAGAAGATGCTAAACTGATACGAAAGATTTCATTATCAGAAAGTCTTTTGGAACCGATTTTTGCATTTCTTCCACTAAAAATCTTGTTATATGAACCTTGGCCCAGCGGGACACCTGTGAATACACAGGTTTTAGGCTCTTTTATCACAAAGTGTGAATGTAAAAATGCATACAACATTGGACTACCCCCGCGAACGATTTCCATTGAATCTGAAGGAATATAAGCAATTGGTTTCGGGATCTTGGATTTAGAAGGACGCTTAGTTGTCACCAAAGAATTCATTTCTAACCTAACAGACATGAATGTTATACAAAATACATATATTAAAATAAATTTAGTTGTTACCACCTCTTTCTGCGACATAGTCTCGCTGATTTTCTGTTGTGCAAATACATCCGGTGCTTGTCGAAAATGTAGATGGACAACACGACAAACTGCTACGATTGTTTGCTAACATAAACATCTTTTCGGGCGAGCCTTTGACACCGTCAATTGGAGGACCCATGAGAGCTGCTTGATCACTAATCTTCATTTTGACAGGACCTTCGCTACCCAGATAAGTATACAAAGTATCATTAGAAAGAAAGGGCATGTTGTCAGGAGACTTCATCCAATATTCTTGATTTCCTGTTTTCAAACACAACCCGTCGTAGGGCATTTGAGAACCCATCGGTGGGACCTTGGGACCCATCATACCTCCGCCAACTTCATCTTGAGGAGATTTTCCGACAGTGTTGTTGTTGACATTGGATGCTTTCATAAAACCCTTGACATCTTTTTCAACCGTTTTTTCAGCAGACTTCAAATCACTCTTAATAGTCGCGGCGGTAGATTCTAATGAAAATCCCTCCATCCCAACAAGTAAATACAGAGCAACCAGAGTCGCGATTGCCTTTTTCCCCATGTCGCCCTTTTTGATTACTTTAAAGACAACATACGCATAAATACCCAATATCGCAACTTCTTTAATACCTACCTGGAACATTGTTTTATAGTATAGTGTATTAAAATAATTTTATGGCAGGATCGAAGGGTTATTTTTTCGTGATTTTAGTTGTGACCCTTTTTTATATTATATGGGTCGAATATTCTGTAGGCAATATATTGCTACGAACAAATAGTCGGGGAGGACGTTCCCTAAACTTTCAAAGTTTATGGAACTTGATGACACATCCACTACATGACAAAGCGTTGTGGAATAAACAATGCATTGATTTGAATTATCCGTTTGTATTGTCTATGACAACTTTTGTATACAAGATGTTTGGTTGATATAGTTTAAAGATACCTCAAACCACGTATACTATATATAACACATGAGTGACGATTCTTTTGATCTTTATGATTGTTTGGGATTACAAAGAGACGCAACCCAATCACAGATTAAACAACAATATCGTAAATTAGCTTTTCAGTGTCATCCAGACAAAAACAAAACTCCTGAGGCTAAAATACAATTCAGAAAAATTTCTGAAGCATATGATATATTAAGTCAACCTCAAAAACGCAAAGTATATGATTCACTTGGATATCAAGCAGTATCTTCAGAAATGCCGATTGTGAATGCGGTGCAACTATTTCGTTCACTGTTTAATGTGGATTTTACAGGAGAAATGGATACCAATTTGTTTTATTATTCAGATACCAATTATAGTGGTGATATTCCAGATGATAATGACAATTATATGTATCATGATATCTCATGCACTCTAGAGGAATTATACTTTGGATGTCAGAAAGAATTTCAGATAGGAGTTCGAGACAAACAAATGCGTCACAATTACACGAGTTATGTGCTGAATATACGTCCCGGGACAACCACAGAGGAATGTTTGTTAATCAAAAATGCAGGGGGTTACAATCCAATCTCACAGGCCACGCGGGATCTGATTGTGAGACTCCAGGAACTGCCTCATGAATATTACAAGAGAAAACAAAATGATTTATACAGAGAATATACTATTTCATTGACTGAAGCATTGTGTGGGTTTCATATCAAACTCGAACATTTCAATGAATCTCTTAGCATTGAATATACCAATATAGTGAAACCCAATTCTTTGTTACAAGTGTTTCACAAAGGCATGCCCATTAAACAACAGACACAAAAACAACTGGGAGATTCGGGTGACAGTGATTTTCCAGAATATGGCAACTTGATATTAGACTTGAAGATATGCTTTCCAGAAACGATTGAGAAATCACATCACACACAATTGTCGCAGATATTCAATCAAGCGATACGCGTAGATGAAACATCATCTTCAGAAAAGTTGTTGCCGGCATATTATTTCAAAAACAAAGAAGATGTGGTCAAAGAATTGTTAACTGAGGAAGAAGAATCATCTACTGGATGTTTGCAGCAATAACATCTAAGTAGAATATAATGACAAGAAAAAGATATACACATAAAAAACAGATACCTAAGATTACAAATCATAATGTAGATGTTGGAGATTTGAATAGCGCAATGAAATATGTAGTTGTGCAGATGGATTGTGGGGATGAGATGAGTCTTCAGGTGAGAGTGAATGTTGGAAGTCGCGATGAAACAGAAGATATCAAGGGGATATCTCATCTTTTGGAACATATGTTTTTTCAAGGTTCTAAGAGTTATCCCACATCCAAACAGCTTGAAAAAGAGATTTATTCATGTGGGGGGAATTACAATGCATATACGGATTATCACGAGACTGTATATCATACAGAAGCAAGCGTTAGCTGTGCAGAAACCGTTGCGAAAATTATGTCAAGTAGCTTGTATCATTCATTGCTGAAACAGAGCAATCTAACCAACGAGAAAAATGTAGTTGTAAATGAATTGAGAGATGCATTGTCAAATACTGAAGAGGCTGTATCTCAAAACTTACTATCTGACATGTTCAAAGATACAAGAATGGAACAAGATGTTGGAGGAACTGTGAATACCGTTCAAAAGATAACATGTTCTCAACTACGAAACTTTTTAAACACGTATTATTCTCAAGACATGATTGTTGTATTTTGTTCATCTCGTCCTGTCAAAGAGGGAGTTACATTGTTACAACGATATTTCTGTAAACAACCACATTATTCAGTTAAAACAGATCCAAAGATAACTCAAGACAAAACTAGACAGTTGTATCCGGATTATTTGTTGCATAGAACTCCGGTGCTACCTTTTCGAACAGTGTATATCAAATCTTCAGATGAACAATCATTTGTATCGGTTGGATTTCCATGTTGTAAATACAGTGAAACGAAACATTGCTATGAGATGATCATTCTTTCAGAATTTTTGACAGGATATATGAATTCTCTGTTGTATACTGTGTTAAGACAAAAACATGGATTAATTTATCACATTGATTCTATGTGCGATTTTTATCAAGACATGGGTTTGTTTGTGATTCGTTGCACCAGCACGAATCAACAAGCAAAAGTCAAGCAGACAGTCAATTTGATAATGGAGTGTATAACAAATCTAAATACAAGTCTGAATCGCAAAGATATCATTCGTGTCAAGAAA
>TARA_B100001093_G_scaffold354693_1_pt1 | contig 18701 bp, 18 predicted proteins | sample TARA_B100001093 | Tara Oceans TARA_B100001093 (sample SAMEA2623116) | marine metagenome | biome: marine biome (ENVO:00000447); feature: surface water layer (ENVO:00002042); material: "saline water (ENVO:00002010), including plankton (ENVO:xxxxxxxx)" | depth 5 m
CAAACCAAGAAGTTTGCACCACCACGAAGAGTCAATTGATGAATTGTGTTACTCACCTTTTGAATCTTTGTACCGAGACGTTGGAAATAAGTTCCTTGTGTGTCTCCGTCTCCACCAAAACCAGCTGATGGTGTTGCGTCGAAGTCACCTCCGTCTGTATGTGCGTTAACGATAAGCATATCGAGAATTTCCAAATCAATTTCCATTGAAACGTACTCGGAAAGAAGAGAAGTCAATTCTGCTTCTGCATCAATGCTATGATATGCGTTTAAGTCTTGTGCCAACTCTGGTGTCCAAACTGCTTTCAACTTACGTGTCTTTGCAACGATTGGTTCACTTTTGAGTTCCAAGTTAACTTCGGGAATTCCGATGTCTTTTTGAAGACCTGTGTCAGCTGCATCAGCAGAGTCACCAAGATTATCTTCAAAGTCACCACGGTTTTCCGCAACAGTTTGTATATGGTATGCAAGGTCAGCTGCACCGTCAACTGCGGTTGTACGTGCAGTGGAACCTGATACTCCTGTTACAACTGCTGGATCACCAGATGAGTCAACTGCGTCAATTTGGAATGCACGGACACCTTCTGCGTCTGCATTTGCTGGAAGTGTAAATTCACCACCTGCAACTGTTACTTCAACAGACTTGTCATTGATTGAGTAACCATGACGACCTGCTCCGTATAAACCACCTTCTGCTTTGTCGGTTGAACCGAGTTTTGCAGCTGATGAACCACCGAATAGACTTTGGTCTTTGGCACTATTTCCTTGAAGTGATTGATCTGTTCCATACTTAAAGTCTAAGTAGAAAATCAATCCAGAAGGAAGATTCATTGGTTGTACCGAAACAAATTCCTTTGATGCGATTTCTGCGAACACACGACGTACCAAAGGAAGTGCTACTCCACTCCATTCTTCGTTACCTCCGGTTGTACCGGTGCGTGATGCTTCGTCGATCAACTGCTTTGCTTGGTTTTCTAAAAGAATGGACATACCACTCTTTTCGGTATCAGTTGAGATACCTTCTAAAAGTCCAGTTTTTTCCCACTTGGAGACAAGACCACGAGTTTCCTGCATGAGTCTAGCCTGAGGATTCTGACTTTCACTTAACAATTTACTAATTTCGCTCATTGTATATTTTTCCTATTTTAATTTTGTGATTATTTGATCAAACAATTCCTGCAAGTTTCTTGAAACGATTTGCGAGTTGATCGCCTTCCGTCAAAATCTGCTTTGATGGTTTTGTTGATTTGATTGCTTTAGATGCCATTCCTTCTGACAACGATTTTTTAACTGCCTTTGGTGCTTTTGGAGTTGCCTCTTCTTTTACCTTTGGTTGTGTTTTTGTATCAGTTGTGCGAAAGGATTCACCCAATGTTGCGTAAACGAGTTTTGCTTCACGAACATTCTTCGTTAAGTCAAAACTTTCTACTACTTTTAGTTTTTGATCTTCATTTAAACCATACTGCTTAAACAATTTGTTTGTATAAAGCAATTTAGCATTAAGAAGATTAACTTCATTCAACTTACCACGCAAATATTTGTAGACCTTGCGGTATTCTTCGTTTTCTTTTTGAAGCTTTGTGTTGATTGCTTTCATTTCTTCGACTTCTGAAGTTGACTCAGTTTCGTCTTCCAAAGATGACTCGTCTTCAAGTTCCTTAAGAATTTCTTCAAGATTGATTTCTTCATCGTCTTCACCGATGTCTCCGCCTTGATTACATCCTTCTGCCTCTTCTACTGATTCTTCTACTGATTCTTCTTCGTCTTCCTCTGCTTCTTCTTCTTCGGATTCTTCAGATTCTTCTACGATTTCAATATCAATTTCTTCGTCAATGTCTGCGACTTTTGGCATTTCACTATCTTCTGTTCCTGGATCACCAGCAACAGTTTCTGTTTCGGCTGGAAGCTCTTCATCGTCACTATCAGCAACATTTACGTGCTCTTCACCTTTAATACCCAATTCGGATGAACTTGACTGCTCTTCAACAGCCTCTGTGTCTTCTTCTTCGGATTCTTCTTCTTCACCTTCTTCTTCTTCGGTTGTCAATTCACTTTCAAGTTCTGCGATAATAGAATCTAAGTCAAAAGAATCTTCTTCAAGATCTTCTTCGTCTTCTTCTTCGTCTTCAACTTCAAGTTCGTCTTCAACTGAATCTTCAGCGGGTGCTTCTACTTCAGCGTCTACGTCAGCAACTTCTTCTTCTGATTCTTCGTCATCTTCAAGGTATGATCCTTCTTCGACTTCATCTTCAGCAGATGGTTCTTCAACTTCTGCGTCATCTTCGGAGTATGAACCCTCTTCGACTTCGTCAGAAACTTCAACTTCATCTTCAACACCGTCCAACTCTGCCTCTTCCTCACGGAGCTTCTTTGTAAGCATACTTTGCAATCTAGGTGCAAATGCTTCTTCAAGAGCGAGACGAGCGTTAGCAAGTGCAGTTTCACGAACTGCTTTCGCATCAGCAATAGCTTCTTTTAATAATTTACTCATGTGTTTTAATTTCCTGTTTTTCTAAAGTCATTTTGGACTTTAATGTAATCTTGAAACCTTTATTTGTTTCCAATAATTGTGGAAGCATTTTGATAGATAAATATATACTTAAATACAAAAATATTAAAAAAAAGAAATTATTATAAAAAAAAAGAGTGGAAAACCACTCTTTTTTTGATTTTGCTTAACTTTTTTAAAAAATTACAAGACTTTACGATTACCTAAAATTCGGTCTAATTTTTCAGATAAAGAAATTTTTGACCAATTCTCACGGACTTTGTATGTTTTTCCTCCAACACTGAATTCAGTTTCTCCGTCTTCTTTTGCTTTTCTTACAGCATCACCGAAGGCATTTCCTTCTTCTACATCGTCTTCATCTTCTTCGTGTGTTCCACAAGATGCTTCTTCAAGTTCTTCTTCTTCATCTTCTTCGTGTGTTCCACAAGATGCTTCTTCAAGTTCTTCATTTGTAAGACTTGTACCTTGTGGGTCTTCACAATCTTTACAATCTGCTACGTCAACATGGTTGTTGGACTTTCCAATTTCAGAGGAATTAGATTGTTCGTCAATTTCACCTGTAAATTCTTCAGTATCCTCTACATCTTCTGTAACTTTCTCTTTTAGTTGATATGTCTTACCTCCAACAACAAATTCAGAGTCTCCGTTTTCTCTTGCAGCCTTTACTGCAGCTCCAAATGCGTTTCCTTCTCTTATTGATTCTTCTACATCTTCTTTTTCTTCATCAGATGAATCAGCAGACTTACCTTGTTTTTTAAGAATTGCTTTTTTGAGAGGTTCGGGTAATTTTTCTTGTGCTTTTGTAAGACCTTCCTCTACATCTTCTTTTTCGTCATCAGATGAATCAGCAGACTTGCCTTGCTTTTTAAGAATTGCTTTTTTTAATGGTTCTGGCAATTTTTCTTGTGCTTTTGTAAGACCTTCTTCTACATCCTCTTTTTCATCTGAGTCAGATGCCTTACCTTGCTTTTTAAGAATTGCCTTTTTTAAAGGTTCAGGTAATTTTTCCTGTGCCTTTGTAAGACCTTCAAGAAGTCCCATTTCTTCGGCAACTTCTTGGATGATATTTCTGAGTTCTGATTTTGTTATTTTCATTGTGATTAAGTCCTTATAGAAACATATTATGTCCTGATACTATTCTTTGCATATTTTCAAATGCACTACCCGATGCAAATGACTTCTTTCCACATAAAGTTTCTGATTCAGTTTGAACAGATGTGGTTTCATTTAAGTTTTTAAAAAATTTACTAGATAGTAATGAAATTGCGTAGTCGGTCTCTGATTCAGATAACTCCACAGATTCACCTACATATTCTTTACAAGATTGTATTACTAGATATTCAAATAACTTTGTAAATTGAGTTTTATCATACATCTTGTCTTTAATTTGATTTTCAATTTGCTCGAATACTAAATTTGTCTTTTCATCGTAGAATGATTCATTTGTAAAAATAAAATCCACAAGACTCTCAATTCCCTTGGTATCTACTTCTGTCAAAACTTGATCATTTGTTCCACATATTCTAGCAAGTTGTTCACGTGCTGACATTGAAGTTTCCATTATCTCTCCGTAAAATTCTGGATTCGGTGCGAGTTCATAAGATGTCATTTCATCTAAATAATGACCACCAAAATAAGAATCTTCTGACTTAGTGAATTTAAGATTATTTGCTGATGCAAATGAATTGATTTCTTCAACGGTACCCTCGCAAACACACTCACGTTTTATTCCACTGAAACTAATTGTTTTTTTGAGAAGTTTTCCTTCAACAGTTGGTTTGGAATTAAGTTTCTCAAGCAATACACTTCGTACATATTTTTTTAGATCACTTTTGTTCATTGTTGATTTCTCCTTCTATTTCAAAATATCTATTTAAAATGTTACCCATATCTTCGTACAAACTTTGCATCCGTTGAGTGTATACTTGACGGTCTTTCGCAGTCTTATAAAAGTCCTTTGCGAGTGTTTTCATTTCTTTTAAATTTCTTTTTACACTTATTCCATCAAACCAATCTTCGGTTTCATTCAATATACACTTTGATGCGTTTTCTACTATATTACATATATCTTCAGCAACATCCATATCACGTGCTTCAAGTGCAATGAATCTTTGATATTTTCCAAATTTTGAAATTTTTTCAGATGCTAATTTTTTTTGCTCAGTCGAAAGGCCTTCGTCTGAAAATTTATCAGTTTTAGGATCATACTCTTTTAACAAAGACTTTTCTTCCTTCAAAACTTCTAGTATTGCTTCTTTTATAACATTTTTGACATCTGTATTTTTTTTCATTTTGAATCTCCTATTTCTCCTAGAATTTCATGTACAATACCCTCAATCTTACAATACTTAGTGCAAACTCTACCGTTTGTAATTACTTTGGGGTCTGCTGAAACAGATTCATTCAAATTTACTGGTTCAAGAAATGCACCTCTAGTTGAAGGATTGCTTACGAAATCAAATGCAACTAATTCAAAATCATCATTGACAAGTGTTTTGCCTTCATGTTCTCTGGTTGTTCCCATTCCACGTGAACTAATACCAAGTGTTATACCCGATTTAAATAATTCTTTTAAAATATTTCCGGAAGGTGTACCCAATACTTCTACTTTACCTAGTAAACTCTCACCTTCCCACCACATTTTAGTTACATTGTGACTTACATTTTGCAAGTTTACTACACTACTTTCAGGATGATCAAGTTCTCCCAAAGCACGTCTGTCGTTTATCAATTCATTGTACTTAGTTGCTTCTCGTTCAAGAAGTGATCTTTCGTAAACGCGACCATTTTGATTTTGCTCAGATGCTTTTTGTAAAATGCCTTGCACAACAAGTTTACCGGAATTTTGCTCGATGCTTTCACTGATTTGTTCCGGTGTGAATTCAAACGGCATTGTAGTTACTAATAATTTCTTTCCCATGTTATTAAATAAGTATATACATATTTTTTATTTGTTTGAGTTTTTCTAATGAATTATCCTACCAATGTCTCGTATTCTTTCTTTAGAATTCTATCAGAATGTCTAATTAAACCCTTAAAAGTATCAACTACTTCTTTTAAATCATAATCATCACCAAGATCAAAGTTGTATAAATCAGACTTCAGATAAAAATTTTGATCAAACTCAATTGTAAATTTTCTTTTATCTGATTCAATAATGAATCCACTACCTGTACCTTTTATTTTGTCAAAATTCTCTTCCGATAATAAAATACTCAAATGATTTAATGTATCGTAGTATTCTTTACTAGGTACTTTTTCAGGTAAATCGTCATGATTAGTTTTTGCAAGTTTTTTTGAATCTTTATCGGTCATCCCATTTGCAATTTTTTTTATTTTTGAATACAATTCTGAATCTACATCACTTTTTTTTAAATCACCCTTGTTGTATGCGTGTACCATGCCAAATAACCTTTGCTGAGACTTTGACTTTGCTTCTTCATTTACATCCTCTTCATCTTCGTCAGACTCATCTTCTTCAGGTTCTTCTTCAGGTTTTGGTTCAGGTTTTTTTGGAATGTCAGTTGCAGTGGATGAATCGTCAGAAGTGGTTGGTTCGGAATCATCAGATTTTGTAATCGGACCAGTTTTTTTAAGTTCTAAATCTTCTGGTTCTGCTTTATCCTTAAAACTTTCTAAATCATCTATTCCAAGTTCAATCATAGATACTGCCATTTTTGATTTTTTTATCAAACCAACAATGTCTGACCAATATTCAGATGAAAGTTTTTTTCCTTCCGATGATTTTGACAGGTTTTTAGCAGACATTGCGAATTTTTTTACACAATGCTTAAAATCATCCAATGCAGGATCATTTTTTTCTTTATATTCTAAATCACTTAAATCTATATTCATTACTTAAGTTCTTTTAATTTACGGTTTATTCTTTGTATTTTTTCGTCCAACTTTAAAAGGTATTTACTTGTAGTTTTCCAATACGAACGACTAGATACATTATTTTCTGTTTTAAACTTAGTTGCTATATTTAAAAATTTATCTACTTCCGTCAAGTTTTTATTGATCTGACGCATGGTCACACCTATCTTTTGCTTCGGTGTTAAATCTGGATGATCACGAAATAAATGATACAGACTACGACCTTCATTTAACTTTACAGTATTACTTTTGTTGTTTTCAGTAGACTTGTAGTCAAATACCTCTGCTTTATCTTTTATTCTTTTTTTATGTTCCTCTTCATCAGTTCCACTAAAAGCATGAGGTGTTTGGTAACCTTCTATATTACCGGTGGTGTTAATTTCTGAAATTTCTTCTTCTTGTTCAGAAATTATTTCTTCAATAAAACTTCTTATTAACTTTTTTAAGTTATTTCGTTGATTGCTCATTCTTTTCAAGTTCCTTTATCAATTCATATGACATTAATACGGCAGAAACTTGTGAATCTTTAACAACCCGACCTTCTCTTACTTTATTGAGTTGTGAAGTAACTTCTTTGAGTTTTATTTTTACGACCTCGTCATCTATGTTTTCACCTAGTTTCTCAATCTTGGTCTTAATAATAGGAAGTTGCTCATTGATATATTCTCTTAAACTATTTGTGTTTGAGATATTATTAATATAGTTTTTAAGTAATAACCTTTGATCTTCATTAAGTTCACTATACTTTTCATTAAATCTATCAACTAACAATTTATATGAAATAAGTCTTAAGTCTTCGTTATGTTGAGCATAGTTTTCTAGTTGACCTAACTCATCATTAATTACTTTATCTCTGCACAATCCGTTTACGATTGTATTCTTAGACTCAACTATTTCACGCGGGTCACAAAAAACATCGTTTTTACTTCCCTCAAATAACTTATAGATACTTGCATAGGTTTTATAATTTCTTATTTTTGAACGAAAGAAATCATCAATTGGATATACATCCTTCATTTCTTTCACAAGTTCGTATCTCAATCTTGATAAAATACGGTTATCTAATTTATTGTGTTCAGAAACCACTGCATCAACAAGTTTGTAAGCAGAACCCTCTGTGTTTGTTGTTTCTTCCAAAAGAACCTGATATAATCTTTGTTCTTTACCCAAATCAGTATCTTCAGCAAAATACTTTTTGACCAGTTTGTTTGCGGCTGACTCGTTACTATCGAGAATATCAGCGGTTATTTGCCTGATTAATAATTCAAACAAAATTCCTGTATTTTTGAATTTACTGTGTTTTAATTTTTTCACGTGAAAATTTTATCTAGATAAATGTATACAAACATAAATATGAATATAAATATAATTATTGTTTATTTTCTTAAAATATTTAATTATTTTGAATCGTGAACTTTTGAATGTTCGTCTTTCGTTATCTCCCTAAGTTCGTTTTTTAAGTTAGTGTGTTCATCTGATTCACTGATAATTTTCTTTTTTTGTTTAGTTTTTTTAGCATTTTTATTTAGGAATGCATCTAACTTTTCTAATTCTGATTCTAATTTAAGAGGACTTTCCGACCAGTTTCTACCAGATACTTTTCTTTCGTCACGACCGAGGGGATCTCTTCCCATTGGTTTGTCATCAGGATGATCATATTCTTTATCTGCATTTTTTCTTTTCTTTTCTTCTTTTTCTCTTTCTTTTACACGTGCTTTTTCTTCATCTGTCATTTCGTCAAACTTTCCAAATCCCCATGCTTCTTCTCCTTCTTCTTCATTCTCTGTTGATGTATTTGGATCGGCAGGATCAGTGCCTTCGTTCTGAATTGCTTCTAATCTATAAAATTCTTTTGCATCATCAACAAAATTATTACGAATAACTTCTTGTTCATCTTCAGACAAATTAAATATGTTTTCGTAGATCCACTCTTTTGAGAAAAATTTAGCATCAACCATGTCACGTGCTGTATTTAATTTTTCACTCAAAATTCTTATTCTTTCTTCTTCAAATATGGTAGACGGGTTGGTTAATTGCAAACTAAAATCTACTAACTTTGCATCAGTATATCCCTGTGAGTATAAATGAACGACTGCTATCTTGGTTAATTCACTTACTACGATTCGTTGTACACGTTCTATTGTTCTTGCGAATCTAATGTCTTCGGCTGCTAATGTTGCTTTACCTGTTATGCTTTCGTCATATCCCAAAAATGCTTTCGGTACTTTCAATGCAGCCATCATTTTATTTTTTAAATATTCTATATCCTCAGTTCCATCGTATGTCATAGCACCTAAATTTTCAATACGAGTTCCACTGTCTCCACCACGAACAGGCATAAAAAAGTCTTCGGTCATGTTTTGTAGATTAAATTTTAAATTATAGTCACCTGTTTGCTCATCAACAAATGGAACTTTTTTCATTTTATTTATTGCTTTTTGCATGAAGTTATCAACCTCGTTTGGAGGTATATTACCAATGTCTATATAAAACATTCTTTTTTCAGGAGCTCTCATAACACGATGTATTAACATTGCGTCTTCCATTAATTGTAACTGCTTCCAAGTTCTTCTGGCAGGTTCAATTACACTTTTACCATAAGGCAAAAAGTTACTGTCACCTAGCATTCTAAAATGAGCAATTTCATAATTTTCAAATGTTTCGTTGCTAGAACCTTCTTGCTTAAACATAACATAGTTTGGATTGTCTGGATCCAAATCTTCAATTCTAGAAATTTCATAAGTAGAAATTGGTCTTACATTTAAAATACCATACTCAGGTTGGATTTCTAGATTTAAATAAAAATCTCCGTACTTACACATATTACGAGTCCACCCCCACAAATTAAATTCAACATTCAAAATCTCATAAAATAAATTTTCTAAAATACCTTTAATATTAGAATCTGTGCTTGATATCCGCAATACATCTCCAAACTCACTTCGGGTTGTACACTCGTCTGCGTATATATCTAATGCACTAGCAATAATTGGATCATTTTCCATTGTGTCATAATCTGAAAATAATTCAAGTCGTGCGGTTTGAAACCCAATATTATTATACTTACTCGCATAATCACTATATAGAGTATGCATTCTTCCATACCTATCTTTAGTTTTAGAAGAATGTTGAATGTTATCGGTATCTACTACTTTTAGTTTTTTTCCACCAACATTTCTAACTACTACATCGGTTGAAAATAACTTTTTCAATCCACGCAATAATTTTTTGGTTCTTGTTTCGTCTGCCATGATTATGTAACCTTATAAATTAATTGATAATAAAATATATATATCTAATTGTCAAACAAATATATATCAATTAAATTCACTGGCCGCACCGACAATATCACCTCCATCAAATCCTTGGAATGGACCAAGTGGATTTTTTTCTCTTTCAAATCGGTCAATGTTTTTCTCACCCGAATATAAAACATACTCCACAGTATCATCAACAACCAAAATAAGAACACTGATGTTCCATCCTGTAATGTGTACATTTTTTCTGAAATTAAGTATATCCAAAACCAAACTTCCTTCTCTTTGGTTTTTGATTCTTTCTAAATTTATTTCGTATGCCAATCCTTTTTCTCTTGCTTCTAATGTTTTTAATACACCTTTCGGTAGTTCAATGTCATTAAAAATTGTATACCTAGATGGACTATCTAACTTGAACCTACTCATTACATCTAAATAAGTTAGTCTTTTAACATTTGGAATATTCTCTAAGTCAAGACCTACTCTTACTAAGTCGGAATATTTAGTTTTACCTACCACTATATTATTCACCACACCTTCAACTTGTGTGTACGTTTCAAACGAGGACTCAGTATACACTCCTTGTGTTGGTAAAAAAGACTGCGTGGCACATCCACCTGTCATTAATGGCAACAATACTAAAAATATTTTTGATGTTTTTTTCATATAATTTCTCCTACTTTAACAACCAATCTAAACTCTCTGTACCTCCGTGTGGATTTTTCATTTCATACGGATTTGTTTTTAGACCAGAGTTTGCGAATTTTTCTCCGACATTCATGTTTGTCGTACTTCCCATATAATCAAATAGTGATTTTTGGGAATTAACATTTTCTGATTTAAATCTTAGTGCCGTGTCACGTACCCAAAGAGAAATACACAAACTCATGACCAAGTCATCGTTATATCCTTGCATTGCTTCGGCTTTTTGACCTTGCCAAATAAATGTAAACATTTCGTCGAGAGTTCTTTCAGAAAATATTTCAACTTCCTTTTCACGAATATAACTTTCCATCTTACTAATAATTAATGGGCGAGTTTTAATTGATGTTGTGAATCCAGGAACTTGCTTTTTTTCCATTCTGTTTATTTTATTAGTGTGTTGTGAAAATTCATCAATATATTGAAAATCTCTTTGCGTGTAATATAAATTATTGTATCCTTTATCTATTATTTGTTGAAGTACTGCCCAACCTATGTTTGCATTTTCAACTACTAATAATGCTCCATTAAATTCACTTGCGACAGCAACTAATAAATTCCCAAAATCTTTTGTTTCAACTTCACCTTTAAACTCGGCCACTTGTCTTACATTTTCTACATCGAATACATGAAACGCACTTTTATCACGACCATCTCCTCTTGCTACATCTGCAGCTATAACATAATCTTTATTGTGGTTTGGATATTCCCAAATCCAATACTCTTTATTAGCACCACGTTTCTCAACAGGTTCCTTCATCATATTTTCTTTGTACCATTCTATAAGTGAAGCATCAATTACTGAACGACCACTGCTTATAAAATCACAATCACATTCTTGAGATGCATCTTTATCTCCAAGTAACTTGGTTTGTAAATCTCTCCACTCTTGGTCACGATCAGGATGTAGATTCCAGTGAAGTTTAATTGGATTAAAATCGTTTGATCCGTCCATTGAACCAACCCAAGTTTTATGAAAGAAGTTACCAATTCCGTTTGGAGTAGATAGCAATATAGAACGACCACCTGTTGTAATCGTTGATTGTGATGCAGTCCATATATCTTCCATATTTGTAATAAACGCACACTCGTCCACGATAAGTAAACTCAACGAAGTAGAACGAGAAGCATCAACACTACTTGAAGCTGCACGAATACTACTTCCGTTTTTAAAACGCATACTCAGTTTATTTTTTTCTGTACATTCACTACGTAACCAACTCGGTAGATTTTCTGACATATGCGTCACTTTTGTAACGATATTTTTTGCGGTTTCCTGATTAATCGCGATACATAAAATTGATCTATCAGTAAAAAAAGTCATTAACCATAATGCATATCCTGAGACAAGAGTAGATATACCCATTTGTCTCGCTTTTAAAACAATATTGAATTGTTCGTCACGGAAACTTTCTAGAGTTTTGGTTTGAAAATCGTAAAGAGCAAACGGAATTGTACCCAATGTAGGATGTTGTATTTTACAATAGTTTTTCATAAAGTATGCAGGTGACTTTAAACACTCCGTATATTCTTTCTTTATGATTTCCCTTAATGGAACTTTTTGTTGGCCTGCCATTAAAAGATAAATATATATTTATTTAATTTTCTATAATATAAAAAGTTTCGAGGTATCGTTGAAACTTTTAAAACTCGATGTCTGCATACTCGGTCAAACTTTCCTCAATTTCAGAAAGTCTTGTTTCAAGTTCTTCTAAGTCTGACTCCAAATCTTTCATAAGTTCTGTTTTATTTGGAATATTCCATTGCTCAAGAGAACCATCTTCGTTTAGAAATCTAGGGTCATTGGTTATATGTTCTTTTGATTCAACTAATTTTGTTTTAGTGTCATTCAAAAAACTAAGTTCATTTTCAAGCATGGTCTTTTTTTCATATGCTTCATATTTACCTTCATCTTTTAGTTTCTGTTCGTACTCCTGTACGCAATCAAAACACATTCCACGCATTGCCATCATTCTTTTATTCAAATAAGACGGGTCCATGTCAGTATTACAAGAAGGACACTGACGAAGTGATTTTCTAACCTTATCCATGAGTGTTTCGGTTCTTACTTTTGAATTAGAACCAACCTGCTTCCACTCTTTTCCGTCTTTGTCTGTCCATATTTCACCCGGTTGACGAATAACAAGTTCTTCAACTTCTCCTTCATAACCATGTATTTTGGGAATTTCTTCTCCTTTGAACAATTTACGTGATCTTCCGATTACGTATTTCAGATCGTCTTTATCCATTTTAGCCATGATTCTATTATCCCATTCTTTTGATGTTTTGTCAAATATTATATTAATTTTCTAAATTTATCAATACACTCTTCAAGAAATATATTTGCTAAAAAGTTTTCATACAACTTTCTGTATCGTCTTCTTTCAGTCTGTGTTAAATCATACTGCATAAATTGTAAAGTATCTTCACAAGACTCGTTATCACGAAATCTTTCTTGTATTTTGTGTATTATCGGTTTTATCTGTGTATATTCTTCTCCGTATCCATACAAATAATTCATAGACATCACAAGATTTTTTGCTTCTTCATGAATGCACTCTATAAATTCTACATCCAGATATCTTATTACTTTTGGTAAAATTGCTTTGTGCGAAGTTCTAAATCGGTTTTTTACAATATCAATTTCTTTTTCAACTTCTTCAACTTTTAAGTAAATGTTTCCATTTAATTTTTTCATCTTTAAACAACAATTTTATATGTTCCTTGTTTTGCTAAAATTTAGGTTAATCGTATTTACCTTTTTTAAAAGCTTTTCTGTCGTATGTTTTTTTACTTTTCATAGGTCTGCTTTTAGGTAATGTTTCTTTACGAACTTTTATATAAGCATCCATTTTAGACATAAACTTTTTCTTTTTAACTTCCGATAACTTACGTATCTTATGAACAAGCATTTTGATATATTCTTTTTTGCTACCACGACCTTTGAAGTATGGACTTTTATCAGTCAGCATTTTTGCAATATCAAGCATTGCTTTTAATTCTTTTACATCTTCTTCGTTTTCATTCATATTATTTTTGAAATTCTTTTCACTCACAGGTCCGTCAATTTTTGTAAACTCTACATAATAATTACCATCTTGATCTTTTATTATTTTACCCCCTACTTCTTTTGAGTGTTTTTTTGCATCTTCTTTGTTATTAAATTTAAGAGGTTCAATGTTGCCGTTTTTTGAAGTTCCTGAAACATTCATTTCACCACCACCTATTTTGTGTTTACTTATATTAAATTGTTCTGTTTGTTTTTGTCTCATACGCTTTAATCTATCTTTTTCTTTTGCACGAACTTTTGGTAATAATTTTTTTGCAACTTTTGCTATTATCGCAGGTTTTAGTTTATTGTCAATAGTTTGCTTTTGACTAATACTGAGGTCTGCATATGACTTTCCTCCCGTTAGTTTTTTTACCAAAACATTTTTTGCCGCCTTTTTTGCAGTATTTCTTAACTTCTCAGGTGACTTTGGTCGTTTGGCCATGAGTTTCTTTTTTAATTGTCTTCTTTTTGCGGTTCGCTTAGCAGCTCTAGCCATTTTTCGTCTTGATGCAATTGAAAGTTTTTTCTCTTCCATTGTTAAAACCTCATTATTCCCATAATTTGATTTATGGGAGCAAATGTTCCTGTTAGTTTATATGTTCCACCTTTATACTGAAATACAACTCCTTCACTTGGAGCGATTACTTTTGTTCCACCAATCGCAGTTAATCTATCAAGGTTTTTAAAGAGTTTTGCGATATCTTTTTTAAACTTTTCAGGTGATTCCACTGAACTAATCTTTTTTGCTTTCAAAGTTTTGGTGTGTGCATCCAGTGCTTTTGCTATATCATCACTTCCACCGGCTGCTACAAATCCTTTAACATTTTGTAAAACTTCTGCTCCGAGTTTCAAAAAGATGAATTGAAATGGCCACATATTTTTTTCAAATTGTTTTACTATATCTTCTTTCTCGAATTTGTTTACCCAATCTTTTAACTTGGGTTGTTCTGATAAATCCATGCGTATCGTTGTGATCTTATTTGATTTATCATTGTATGCCCAACGACCTATAAGTGCTTCATAGACCTTTGCAGGAAATACCTCTTTTAATTTACTTTGTTGTTTATTCAAAAGATTTCTCCACCAAGCATCATGATACTTCATTACTTTATCGTTATCTTTTAATTTAAATTCTTTTTTGAGTTTGTCAAGCATCGCAGAGTATTTTTTAAAGGAATCTCCGAATGTTTTACTTTTAGGAAGTTCCACCACAATTGGTGCATTCAAAGAATACCTACTTTGAACATCAGCATTGATTTGCTTGAGCATACCACTTAGCATACGAGCAGAATCTTTTAATTCACTTGTTATGTCGTTTCCGTCTGAATCTACTGAAACTGCTTTTCCTGCGGAATCGTATGCCTGTGTTCCGTGGAAAACCAACATATCTACATTTTGAGGAATAACATTCTGTGTGGCAGGTGTCATAACCTCAATATTCATAAATCGTTCACCTTCTTTAAATACTTTATTCTTTTGTGCGTCTGATAACTTTGAAATTGCAGATTCTAAGTCTTTGACCGCGGATACGAATGCGTCACGAATATTATCAGGACGATCTGCAAATATACTTTCAAATGCAGTTACATCTGGAGCATTAGCACCTGCGTTTTTTAAATGGCCTTGATTTCTAGCCGAGACCAACTTTCCGTCTTTCCAAGAAAACATCAAATTTTGTCCATCGAGTTTTTCAGTTACTTCTTTTTCAACATTAAGTTCTCCTGATAATGATCTACGTATCATTTCCTTTAAATCGGCAAAAGTTAAATCTTTATCATCAAACGGATGACTCATATGACCAGCCGCACCTCCTTCAGTAATCAACTCTACATAATCGTTTATTATTGATTCTATTGATTCTTTTACAGAATGACCTTCTACACCCTTTTCTATTTCATCGTCTCCTGATTTATCTACTTTCTTTGAATCAATTGTATTTCCTGATTTTAAATCTTCATTTCCCTTTTCATCTTTTTTTCTGATTGATGTCTCAGAGCCTACAAAATCTACTAATTTGTATCCAGCAGTTTCAGCAACCTTTGAAATAAAATTTTTATATTGGTCATGTGCTGACAATGATTTTTGAGTATCAATTTGGTTGGTCGGAGTTCCCACATCAATATCTCCGGCCGGGTAAAATGAAACTGCTGGTACAGGACCTGCATAATCTCCCCACTCTCTGTAATCTGTATTTCTTCCTTTGCCGTTTTCATCAACAACATAATTCAGTAACTCATATCCAAGTTGTTCTGCACGATTTTTTGTATGAGTTTCATAAGATTGTTTCGGAAAATAACCGGCAGGACCATCATCTACAAGTGAAGCACTTAAGGCAGATATTGTACTTATTTCATTTACAAGTTTTTTAAACTTAGGATACTCATACAAAAAACTTTCAAATAATTCAGTGTTTTCAAACAATGTTCCGAACTTTTTTGTAAGATACTTAAATATTTTTTCATCATACCATCCAAACAATTCTTCAAATGCTTGAATTTTGGTCATATTGTCATGCTTTGGTGATCCAAGCAAATCACGAATTCTAGTTCCACTTACTTCTTTTCCTAACACTTTAATACTAACATGAGGAGCAACAATAAAATATCCATGTTCTGCAAAAGGTTTTAAATCGTTTTTATTTTTATCATACGATTGATAATATGCAGGTGATCCATCTGCTTTTGTAGTTTTTAATCTACCCGCATCTTTTTCACCGAATATATAAACTACCGCCGTTGTGTTGGGATCGTATTTTTTTAAAAGTTCTTCGCAAACATATGGATTTTTTACTTTGACTACATTTTTTACTTTATGTTTTGTCCATATCATTTTTTTTTCTTTAAAATTCAATGGACTTTTTGATGTATCGGTTTTGTCACTTGTGGCTACATATGCTTTATCAAACTTTCCATCTAACCATTTGTATGTTTTATAGTGATGAATACCAGCTGGTTGGAATCTACCAGGATAAATTCCAATGACCTTTTTTATGTTTGACTCTGTTAAGATGTCATCAACTATATAGGAAGTTAAGTCTTCAGATAAAAACTCTGACAATTTTGTATTCATTTACTTTTGTAGCAATTCTGACAAAATAGTACGAATTTGCTTTCTAAGTTTTTGCTCGTAAACTTTACGTTGCACAAAACGATTGAATTCAATTTTCGACATTTTGGAAAGTTCCTCTGCCATTTCATCAAACCCCTTTCTACTTAGAAATGAAATTACCTTATCTTTTGCTTTTAGAATACTAGAGTGCATATTAGACATAAAGTCTATTGCTTTTTTGTATTCTTGACTTGTTATTTTAATTTCGTTTGTTGTATCCATTTTTGATTCCTCGTATTGAGACATATAAAAATCTTCATCAGATGCAGCTGCTTGAAATTCTCTATATGCTTGTTCTGCTTTTTTTCCTACTAATATTACTTTTCCTTTTGGATAATAAAGTATTTCATCACCTTTCTTAAATTTTACTTCACCTTTACGCAATCTGCGTTGGACAGGTAATCTTTGTTCACCCGACACTCCATCATATTTTGACTTCATCCAAAACGGATCGTCTTTGTATCTTTTATATTCTTTGATGCTCATGATTAGTCCTCAAGATATTCTTCTATCTTTTCTGTTTTAAGATGCCGTTTACACGCTTTGCGTTTATCACGGTGCATATGTGGTGCTTTTTTTAAGTACTCTTGTGTGCAATGAAATACATATCCATCAACAATTGGTCCTTCATCAGTTTCACCTTCACTAAAAATTCCTATAAACTTAAAATCTTCTTTTTCTTTTTGGACAAGTTTATTTGCCATAGATTTAGCCCAATTTTCATTTCCAGATTTTTTAGACGAATAACTATAACGAGCATGATTGGGAGCCATTTCTAGTTGCCAGGTTTCACCCAACTTGTCTTCAAAAATTAATTCATCTATAATTTTATCAAACACTACTTTTCTCCTTTAAACTTTAATGTTCTAATATGGTGAAAATATTTCACCATTTGGTTTCTACTCAAATTTAAACTTTCAACTAATCTTGATAATACTGCTAAATTTCTTTTTTCGTTCAGTTTAAATTTATTAATGACATGAATACTACGACTCAGGTGTCTTTCTAAATCCATAGGTAATACAATATTTTCCATTGATATCATGTCCAACTCTTCGTTAACACGATTTCGTTTGTCACCACTTTTAGTCATTTTATCGTGTGCCATCATCATTTTGATCCATTTTTTTCCAATAGGATTACGAATGGGCTTAGATACAAATCGTGCAGTCGCTTTTAATACATGAGGAACTAAATCTAATCTTCCTGGTTTAGTTTTACTTCGTGTATCCTCCGAATTGTCAATAATTACAAAGTTTTTTCCGAATGTATTTTGAAATGCTCCAAGATTTTTTTGAACATCTGTCCAAATATTTTTAACTAATGATCGTTTTAATTTTCGTTCACGTGATGCGTTTCTTTGTTGAGCAACGTCAAGTGATGTATTTACAAATACCATATAACAATCATAACCAAGTTTTTCTAAAGCCTTCTTCTGTTTTGATATTTTATTGTAATCATCACCCGTCCCGTCAACAATGACTCCAAGTCGTCCTTCTTTGAATAACTCAAATTGTTTAAGCATTATTTTTTTTGCCCGAGAACGTATACTATTTGGATCATCACTTGTTACTTTTTGAAAAGTTTCATCATCCATTTTAGCAAGATTTAAATCGTATCCCGCTTTTTTAAGAAGTATTTCAAACGCAGGATCACTATTCACCACCTTCAATCCACTTGGTGAAAGGTTTTTAGTAGGAGGAGCTAAATCAAACAAAGTATTAACAGTTGCTGATTTGCCTGATCCTGGTCCTCCTGCAAGAAATACGGCTTTTAAAATACCAGGATCATATACACCCTCTACAAGTGTAAAGTATCCCTTACGTAATCCTGCTTTTATAAGGGTTTCTTGAACTTCTTGATTTTTTTCGGAATTTTCCATAAATACAACTTAGGTACATAATAAATATATATCTAAATATGTTTTATGCTCCGTATTTTATCTTACTAAAAGAACCTTCTTTTTGAATTTCTATAATCTCGTCCACCATATCACGCATTACATCCAAATGACTTATAACCATTATGAACTCAAACTGCCCTTTTAAATAGGTAAACAGATTAAATACACTACTTATGTTGTCTCCATCTAATGAACCCCATCCTTCGTCAATAACGAGGAAATTAGACCGAGGAAGACTGCTTACATTAATAAGTGCTACTCGCATTGCGATACTGCTAATGAAACGTTCCATTCC
>TARA_B100001093_G_scaffold68651_1_pt1 | contig 18673 bp, 14 predicted proteins | sample TARA_B100001093 | Tara Oceans TARA_B100001093 (sample SAMEA2623116) | marine metagenome | biome: marine biome (ENVO:00000447); feature: surface water layer (ENVO:00002042); material: "saline water (ENVO:00002010), including plankton (ENVO:xxxxxxxx)" | depth 5 m
TACCCGACATAATGCGGAGAACGTTGTAGTTGACGGCATAGATACTACCGGCAGTTTCAAAACCACTCGAGAATGTAAGTTGGGCATTATCAATTCTGGAGAAATTGCATGTTCCAGATGGTTGGTGTTCTTCTGGTTTAAGAGCGAAAGAATACACGCCAAGAGACATATCTACGAAACCACCTTCAGCACTATGGTGTTGATATACTTGAACTTTTGAGAAATATCTAGCTTCACGGGCTGAGAAACGGTCATGTCCATTTAATTTTAACAGAACAGTCTCTGATTGCGCTCCAGCGAACGGAGTTAGGGCACCAGAAGAGAACCCCCCAGCCCATACGAGTTCTTTAACAGGGTGGTTGAAATTTAAATCTTCACTTTGCTGGCTTGTAGACGCCGAAACACTTTGTTCTTGAACTTGCTCAATAAGGTATTCATGAGAAACCTGGGCGAAACGCCGACGTTCATCAGTATCTAGGTAAATGTATTCGCACCATACTTTGTGGCCATCGTGAGTAACCGCTGATGCAAAGTTGAAGATAAGTTTTACTTCATGATATTGGAGTGCAATTAATGGTAAAGCAAGTCCGGGATTACGGCAAAACCAAAACTGAAGTGGGGTCCATTGTATTGCCGATGCCTGATCAACTAAAATGAATGCACATTGACTTCCAACGGCCGCATCAGTGGCAGCATTAGCTGTATTATTTGCAACAGCAGCACCATATCCAGACATAGTCTGGAAATTAGTACCAACAGCACGTCCAGTTTTATTTTCAGTTAATTCAGCCCATACTTCCATCCAGTGACCAGACTGCTTATCAATTCGCTGACCACCAATTTCAAGTTCAACGCTAGATAAATTTGTAACAGCACTATTGAGAACCTGGGTTGAGGCACAAGTGGACTGTAAATAACATCTGCCGACTAAATCGCCATTACGAGAAACTGTAACAGTAACTCTTGCATTGTTTGCTACGGTGCCATTGATAGTCTGCTCAATAGCCTCCATAGAGAAGTTGGTGTGTCTGCGGTAGACAACCTTGAAGAACGTGATCTGAGGGTTACCCGTAAGGTAGATATCCTGAGCGCCATAAGCGACAAGCTGCATAAGTCCTCCTCCCATAGTATGTTATACCTCCATCTAGAAAAAAATTTAACAGAGTCTAAACCTATTAAAAAATCCGCAGATTCGTATTTGTCTGTGAATTTTCTTGGAAAATGTGTTTTATGAATTACACTCTAGTTCTTAAAACTCAATCTAACCTTATACATCGTTTAGTTCGAGTAGGCAAGGCCACCCATACCACTCATGATACGAAGAACATTGTAGTTGACAGCGTAGATGTTGTCGGCTGCCTCAAGGGCTGCGGCGGTGTCTAATCTTGCGGCATCAATACGGGAGAAGTTACAGGTTCCCGAAGGCTGGTGTTCCTCAGGTTTCAATGCAAAGGAGTAGACATTGATTTTCTTGGTCATTTGGGAAGTGCGGGCCCCTTGCGAAGCAAGCATTTTCATTCCAAAAATTTTAAAATCATCGGCTCCGTCTATTTCAGCCCCTAATGTTCCTTCACAAAGAGAAACGTCTAATTGAATATGATAGTTATTAGAGTTTGTAAGACCACCTGCTAATGCTCCATCGGCGAAACCAGTTACTTTAGCTATAATTGTTACAGAAGTAGTATCTGAAGTAGCAGCATTATTAGCAGAACAAACACCACCTACTCTAACAGATAAAACATCATCAACTTTAGGTAAAACCGCTAAATCTGTTTTACGGAATGAATACACTAATGTCGTAGCAGTCTCTGCCTCACCCGCGGTGACAGCAGCGGTAATTCCTGAAATATCAGCAGCACCAGTTCCACCCTGTGAAACAATGACATCGCCAGAAGTTACGACAGAATTAGCAAAATCCATGGCTTCAATAGTTGTTTCTGTATAGGTTCCGCTAAAAACATCTATTGCACCAGAGTTATTTACTCTTGAAGGGATTGGTAAGTTCTGTCTTGGGACAGCCGTGTGATAGTCATAGGGTTGTCTGAGCTGGAAGTATTCTTCTTCCTGTGCAGAAAAACGATCATGCCCGTTTAGCTTGAGTTGAGCAGTCGTGTAAGCGTTGGTCGCATTAGATGTCCAGATAAGTTCCTTGACTGGGTGGTTGAAGTTCAATTTGACTGACTTACTGGTATCAGCCGACTGCTTTTGTAGTTGTTCAATGAGGTATTCGTGAGAAACCTGGGCAAAACGACGGCGTTCATCCGTGTCAAGGTAAATGTAGTCGCAGAATACTTTACACTCGGCGCCGGTTCCAACATCAGAACGACTACCCCAAGTAATCTTAAGCTTGACCTCGTGATACTGAAGAGCAATCAAAGGTAGAGCGAGACCTGGGTTGCGGCAAAACCAAAATTGAAGGGGAACTTGAACTAACGAAGCACCCGTTGTACCCGAAGATCCAACACATCCCTTCATAGATTTTAAACCGACTGCCTTAGATTCAGGGGTGGACAGTTCATTCCAGATTTGGTTCCATTCCTTGTAGTGACGGTCAATTTGTTGACCCCCAATTTCAAGTTCAACTTCATTCACAATTGAATCACCATCGGTAATCCCTGAGCTAGATGAGGTAACGTAGACCTTGTAAACTAAATCACCATTGCGCGAAATAGTGACAGTTCCAGACCCACTGGACGCTGCTACAGAAGATGCGCCTTGAATCGTCTGCTCAATGGCTTCCATGGAGAAGTTGGTGTGTCTGCGGTAGACAACCTTGAAGAACGTGATTTGCGGGTTACCCGTTAGGTAGATATCCTGAGCACCGTAAGCGACAAGTTGCATTAGACCTCCTCCCATTGTATGTTATACCACCTTCTAGAAAAAAATTTCAGATACAACAAACTTATTAAAAAACACGCATTAACATGAATGAAATGAATAACACAACATTTACAAGATAAAGCTCACAAACAATACTAGCATCAATGCCTCATGAAATCGTAAAGAACGGAATCGTTCAGTCGAACCTCCACTGTTTTCTACCAGACGAGGCCATACAGCATTGTATGTGTATTGCACCACATAGGTCTTTAACAACAAAAAGATAATCGAGAATGCTACCATCGTCCATGTATCTTCCAGATAACCTTTCATTAGCTTTTTAGACACTGATTTCATAGCTCCTCCTAACATTGATTATACATCTGTATTGGATTTTAATTCTTCCAATATATTTGTGAATATCTCTTCTGTCTTTTTGGGATCCATCTTCAAATCCAGAACCTGTTTGACAGGGTTCATGATTTGATTTGTGATATAAAAGGCATAATCGAGTCGTTTGTTGTGCTCTTTGATGTAATCCACATGTTCTATACGATCTCCTTGTTTGACCGCTCTCTCTCTTGGTTTTCCTTTTCTTGGACCACTTTTGTAAGGATTGTCCATGTCATATAATACTTCATCCGGTAACTCAATATAGGCATACGGTATCCTATCATTCGCTTTGGGTTTGTTTCCAGGGTCTCTTTCAGTCATGCGATCGGCTAACACTTTGTGTGCGATTTGTTCTGGATTTTTGTAATATCCTCTTAATGATTTGGTTATCACAAACTTGCTGATATCTTTTTTTCCTATCTCTAACAGTTCTGTTTTCATCCATTGTAATGCTTTCTCAAAGTTTTTCTGAATCATGATAATTTCAATCACATTTCCAAAGATATGCTTGACGATCGGTGCATTGTCTCTTCTTTTAAGCACAATCCCCATCGCTGTGCGCTTGGGTATCTCATCTGCACTAAACTCATATTTGTCGCCTGTATATCGTTTCTTTGAGATCAAGATAAACGGCCAAAAGGTCTTTTCATATTCTAAATCTTGGGGATCGTCTAGTAAAGCATCCTTCGGATTCTTCTTTGTTTCCCCCGTAGAATCATCAATCAACGTCCCGCGTGTGATGTACTCGCCCGCTTGTTTCCCACATTCAATACAATGTGCTAAGGCCTCTTTTCCTTCCAATGTTTTGCCATCCTTCACACGACTAAACTTCACAAACACTGAATCTGTATCCCCATACACTACATCGGGTGGTTCATATCCTTTTTTCTCAGCCCATTTCATAACTCCTTGTTTCGCGATATCAATCTTTTCTCTTCCAATCGCCGTTGTGCTGGCTGCCAGATCCATTTTACAGATCGGACTGGTCCGTGCTCCCAACTGACCATAAATTGAATTGGCCGTGACTTTGAGTGCCAATTGTTCACAATCTAAGACTTTATATTTGAACTCATCTGTATCTTCTTTCATTTTCTCTTTTGTTTCTTTTCTCGCTTTCAGCAGATGCTGTAAAGCCATCGGAATAATTCCTTGTGTGGAATCTTCACCGTTTTCCTTTAAAAACTGTGGTTTGATAAAGTAGCATGTCTTTTTTGGTTGTTTGGTATTCAAGACTTTGTCTACACTGTTACCTTTACCCTTGAGAATATATTCATAATTATCATATACCACTGTGTGATAATCTTTTTCATCGAATTGATGTAGTTGAGATGCATCAATCTGTGTCTCATGTGAACAGTTTTTCTCAATGATTGAACTGGGATACAGTGATGCATAATCTAAGACCGCTACAGGATCATCTAGATAGATATCCGGCTTGGGATCAAGCACAATCGCTCCCTCATATCCCTCCATGCCTTTTTCTCCTGTAGAGATTGCTACGGCTTCTTCCATCCATTCATCAACTTCCCATTCTTTGGGTTTACCAAACTTTGAATTATCCTTTATGATTGTTTCTCGCACACTTTCTATTGATTCTTTGTTTTTCAATAATCTCACATAATCTCTCATCAAGGGCATCCTTCGTAAATCTGGCATTCTGACTCCTAACAAATCACATTGTCTCGCTACAAGAGATGTTACTCTGACTCCCTGTCCTCTTAGAAAGATATATGATACTGGAACATAAGAGACATCGGCCATCGCAAGGTTTGTAGGTATCAAATCTAACAGTAACAATAGATCAATACACAACTCACAATCTTGAATACAATATTTCGCGACTTCTGCTCTGCCTTTGGATCCTTCAGCTGAATTATCTTGATGTTTGTCAAAGATATCTTGAGGCGTGATATCATCTTTGTTAAGACACCATTCGACTTTGTGATACCTTTCCTTGTTTATGTGTAGTTTGTCTGATAATACAATTGTATTTGTATCTCTGTTTATATCCTTGATTTCATATTTGAGACCATTCTTGTGAAGTTGTTCTCCTATATTGCAATGAGTTCGGAATGATACATAATCTCCTATTTTCAATGTTTTCAGTTCAGTTACAATATGCTCATGTGATATGTCTTTTATTTTGCCTCTCATAAAGTGAGCCGCAACATTGTCTAATTTGTAAGATTCTAAACTGTGATTTTTCTGCACCTCTTTTTGAATGTCAAACAAGATTCTTCCATCCATTTGAAAGTATCCTAATGCATTTTCTCCTAATGCAGATGAATTCAAATCTTTTGCGATATACTTACACTGTTTTCCGTAATGTCTGTTTGATTCTCGATCAATACAATCCATGACACCCATGTTTAAGAATTGTCGCATCTTGCAATTTGCTGCATGTGTATTGTATCGAGAATTGCATCCGGGTTTGCATGGAAAGCACACTCGGGCTCTTTCATACAAATATGTAAAGTCAAACCCAAAGATATTGTATCCAGTGATGAAATCAGGTTGTTTTTCTCGTAACAATTTTGACCATTGGATAAGCATATCTGCCTCTGATTTACACTTTCTCACAGATATGTCATATTCATCTAATGAATCACATATCTCATTTTCCGGAGTATCATCATCAGGTCCCTTGACTAAAATTACACGTTCTCTATCACCTATTCCATATGTGTGAAACACGGTCCCTATTTGTATCACCGGATCTCCTTGTTCTTTTATATTGTCTCCATTGTCATCTATCAAGATAGATCCTAACAAATTGTATAATGTTTTGATATGAGTGTCTCTTTGTTTTCCTTTGATGGGTTGTTTTTTTTCCATAGCGTCTCTTAATTCGGATAGTTCAGCGTCTAGGGTTACTTTTTTACAAAACGAGTTGATTGATTTCACTGTGGGTTTCTGTTGTTCTATCGTATATACATCATGTATAGTTACTTTGTCTATCTCTTTTTTGATGAACTTGACTATTTTATCTTTCATGCCAAATGCGGTGTATATCATGGAGGGCAAGATTCTTGCAATTGAAAACTTTCTCGATACTTTGTCACTACGATATCCATCAAAGATATCTGTAGCTAATTTTTTGAATTTTTTAGTTGTTTGTGGGAAATCTCCATGAGATGAATCACATTCAATATCAAATGATGCCACTATGTATGGACTACACTGTATTGTATCACTTGGACCCACTTTCCCTGATAGACATGCATACTCTTTTGCTTTAAACAGGGTATTGTTGTCACAGGGTTCATTTGTATCTGTGCTTGTTATCTTTATCCATCCCGTTGGTTTTATCTTTCGTTCATGAATAAATCTGACAACCGGATGTATGTTTGTTTCATACAAGTTGCTATCACACTTGGATGTGACATGCATCGTATCTCTATCAAACCATGCTTCATATTTGTCATATTTCAATTCAGTATATCTTGCATCATCTGGAGTCAATTGAGAAAGAATTCCATAGTATTCTTTGATACTACGAATCGCTTGTTTCATATATTTGAATGCATGAAACGATACTTTTGCAAATCTGTAATTTGTCAGGCATTTTGCAGATTGATTCCAGTGAAAACCATACAGCTCTTTGTATCTTTTCAATACAGAGGTATAGTCAACAGACTCTTCTAATTTTTTCTTTGAAGTTAGATTCATTGCATGTTTTAGAAATCCTTTTGCATAGGGTTCTTCCCAATCTGCAGGTATCCTAACAAAGAAGTAGGGTCTGAAATCTCTTACATGACACACTACTTTTTCATGATGTTCATCGATACCATAGATTGTTATCACAAACCGTAATTTGTTACATATCTTCAGATCATCTGACAGTATATCTGTGATTTGAAACTCCAAACTCATTGTAATAATAGTTGGAGGATTGTGTTTAGATTCAAACGGTCTATTACTTCAAATTTTAATAATAGTATTGAGTAGTATTTATGAAACAACTGACACTTTTGATGATATGTTTAATCGCTATGTTTCTGTGGACAAATTTTGTAAGAAAATCACTGTATTTGACTCCTATCAAATCATCTATTGATGGGAAATCTTACATGGTTCGTCCTTTACCTGACAAAAATAAAGCTGCAGATAGGTTAGCTACTCTAAATCAGTCGTTGCGTCGTTTATGTGATCATTGTGTAAAGGTTTCAGAGGGCAAAGACAAGGAAACCTCAGATAATGCAAATCGTTTATCTCAAAATTACAGAGGTGAAAGAATCATTGAACATATTCCTGGAAACAAATATGTCGCACATAGCGTTGACAAGGGTAGAGAACTCTCTATATGTATTCGCGATAAAGAAACCAATCAATTTATAGATACAAATACAATACATTTTGTAGCCATTCATGAATTAGCTCATCTTATGACTGTAGCCGTCGGTCATCCTCCCGAATTTTGGAAAAATATGAAGTATCTGTTGGAACAAGCAGAAACATTAGGTATGTATACAAGAGTTGATTATTCCGAATCCCCTGTTGATTTTTGCGGTATGGAGATAAACAGCAGTCCGTTATTTCCTAAATAATTATTATATAGTTTATACTAAGCTTACTTGAGATGTCTTTTGATTTTTCTCAGTTTATTTGTCGCGACCCTTCACTTTATGTGATGGTTCAATATCCTAAAAAAGTGAAAGTGTATTGTTTTGGTTCAAATCAAAGTGGGCTGAGATGCATGAAGACAACGGAAAAACTGTATTTAACAGACAAGATATCTGAAATATCTCACAAAATAGGTCGTGTTTTGAATACATCGCCCGATGCGTTGTTTCTGCAAATCGTAGTATCACAAGGTAGAAAAAAGACACTTGATCTTTCACACTCTTACTCTACGTTGTTATCCAATCCTTACAAGCAAAAGAGCTTTGATTCTATGTTTGTGACACGAGAGGGTGTCGCGAAAAAGCCAAGTCAACACAACTGGTCAGACACTACCCTCCAAGATTTCTTAACACATAATCAACTGCAACCTTCTCAACTTATGAACTTGTCTGTATACACGTGTCATGAGTTTCTCAAATATTCACAAAAAATCAGCTCACTCTCTCAACTGGATCCATCTTTGTTTTTGCATGGTGTAATTCAAAAGTATTGGCCGAATATAACCGATTTATCATCTTCCATGAACTATTCACAAGGACCATCCGTGATTGAATCGATTCAAGAATACAGAAATATGGCACAACGCGTTGTTTCTGAGACGATGGACCCACCTTCTGCAAATCCTCAGTATTTGTGTTATGAGTATCCCTGTGATTCACGTCCTTTGTTGAATTTAACCAAGATGTTTCAAGAGTTTGTCTTGACAGAAAGATGTCCTTATATCAAATTGTATCTTGATTCTTATCTAGATGCATGTTGTAAAATAAGAAAAAGGTCTGTCGCATCAGATATTGAAAAAGGCGGCGAAAGATGTTTGTCACTAGATGCTTTTGAGAAGTATAACAAACGATTGACTATCCCTACTTTGTATGGTATGCCTGAACTTCAAAATACAATTGATACTCTCACTTTTCTGATATTTGATTCACAATATGAACATTCTGTAAAGTTAATGGTTCATTTGAGAGGAACTATTCAAATAACTTATCTTGGAGACAAGTTACGAACCATCTCCGAGTCATCCTTGAAAGATATTCTTCAGCATTGTCAAACGATTGTCAAAGATGTCACACAACATGCCGTATTTTCTCATAAACGTCACTCTATTCAAACTCGCTATACCATCGATTCATCACAGTTGATGTTTGTGAATTATCGTTATCCAGTTTCTCAATATAACCGAGAGTTGTATCTCAAAATACTCTCTCATTGGTCTGAATGGTTTTTGGTATTGAATTCTGATTCACGAGATCAATCAATATTGTGTTATTATTTGAGATCTTCTGATTCTCATAACCGAAATTACATACAAACTTTTTTGACAAAACTGATGAAACTGCAAATATCCGAAACTTCATGGAATCGTTTGTTGAACCATCGATTTGGATTATCTGCTTCTGAATGTCGTGAAGAAATAAGAGAATGGACTGATAGACAAAGAGAACGCAAACATCGTATGAATCATGATGACCCTGACATTTGTGTTAAGTTAGAACCTTCCGTAGATGATTTGTTGGTTGAACTTCGTGGATCGCAAAGTTTGGCAGAAACAAATGAAATTATGTCTCAGATATCACTGATAATTCACATATATCGCATGGAATTAGAAGGAACCTTAACTCCTGAACTCCAACACTTTGTTGGTAACGCACGAGTGCAACAGACACCCTCTGCTTCATCATCTGAAGAACAAGATAGTGATGATGATGATGGTGATGATGGTGATGATGGTGATGGCGATGATGGTGATGTGGATCAAGATAAAATGGACGATATAATTGCTGATATAGAAGTTGAACAAGATGATTCTGATGATTCCGACGATTCCGACGATTCCGACGATTCCGATGATTGGAATTTAGATTCAGACAGTAGTGACTTCCGTGCGGGTGCCAATCGTCCTTCCTTAGGAGAAGATGCTTTTGAAAACAATCGTTATTTTATCAAACGTCTTGAGAAAAATGATCCGCAGTTGTTTAAATTCAAAGGACCTCAGGCATATTCTCGTAAATGTCAAGCATCCAACAATATGCAACCTCTTGTTGTCACCCGAGAAGAACTTGATCAAATAAACAAAGAGTTTAAAAAACACAGTGTGGGTCACAAAGATCTTTACATACCTGACGGACAAGATACGATCCCGTTAGAAGGTTTTCACATTGATGGTCGTGATCCTGATTTGATATATCTTTGTCCAGAATATTGGGATCGTAAAAATCAAGTTATCTTAGATCCCACTTTAACCCCAGATGACAAACATCCCATAGATAATGTTGATATGAAAGATGTCATATATTCTAAACAAGATCGTGATGCGTATCGCTATGTTTTAAGAAGAAACAACAAAAAGTATCAGTTACAATTCATACAACATGTTCACCCAGAAGGATATGCCCTGCCATGTTGTGCAGTCAAACAAACTTATTACAAAGATGGTAGTCGCGTGTATGTCAGAGATACAAAAGAATGGGTTGAGGGGAGAGTGATTGGCGAACGTGACAAAAAAGGATATTATCGTATATCTTTTACTGATGATCGCCCCGATGAGAAGGTTCATATAAGTCGTCTTGATAAACGAAAGGTTGATGTTGCGCAACCGACTTTTTTGAGTCATAGCTTTCCATTGTTAGAAGGTAGCTATGGACATGTCGATATGTTGTTAAAAGAAAACTTTTCGATGCCTCCCGAATTTCCGACCCTCAAAAAAAATACACCGAGTTATGGATTTATGAGACTCGGAGTGTCTCGCAATGCAGATGATTTGTTGTCATCAATGAACTCTCAATTAAATCAAAATTACTCTCTCAAGAGAACTCTTCAACAGTTTAAAAAAGACATTATTCATGATATCTCACGAAGCAAGTTTCCTTTGATTGAGGTTGATGAAGGTATATTTGTTCAAAAGTTTCGTTCGGCGTCTCCCTTCTCTTCTGATTCTGATTCTGATACATTTTCATTGTCTCAAATGGATGTGGATATGACTGTATCGCAGTTACTGGAAACTAAGCAACGAGAAAAAACAGAACTGTTAAAAGAATTTATGATTCAAAGTTGTCTTCACAATTTTCATAGTTATCTATTCAAAGAACAGGTTCACGATTTTCATGTTTTAGCGCCTCTGTTTACAAAAATCTATACGATGAAACAATCCAAAGTATTTCCTAAAAAACGTTCAGATACTTGTTTAAGCATCATCTGCTTTGAAGATTACAGAGAATCTTTGCGAATACATCGCTGGGGACCATCTGAAAATACTACCTTTTCATGTCACTATTTGAAAGACAATATCATGGAACCTTTGTTGTATGTATACAACAACAAAACATATGGACTTGTGTCACCGACTCCTGATACATCGGCTCCTGTTTTGAATGGTTATGGAATGTATGGAGAGAGTGTCGGTAAAATTACAGATACAAATGAAACCATGATTTCAATGACTCTTCAAGATACAGAAGAAATCGTAGATATACCCTTGCATGAATATAAACCCTATGATTTATCTGTTGTATGTGGTATTCTTTCTGAAATATCGAATGATTCAAACCAAACGGGCTCTTCAAAAGAAATTCCTCCATTGAGTGTTCTTGAAGATATATTAGGACTCTATAACACAAAATACAAACAAAAATATCAAATCAATATGTCTTTTGCAGACTCTGCAAATATGCTAACCCATGTATTGGTATTTAATGGTTCTCTTTTATTTGTAGTTCCTATCAAACCACAATCTGTTGATTCTTCTATGGGAGTCAAAGATGTCAGAAAGCTTCCGAAAGTAGAGATTGAGTTTGAAATCAAACTTCTCACGCAATTACAGGATATTGTGGACCAAAGCGAATATTCAAGAAAATATATCAGTTATACTGCCGATATCCAATGTATAGTTAATCAAAAACAATTAGTTACACATTTGCTATTGGGATGCGGTTTAGTTGTTCCGACTCAATCAGTTGAGTATAACCCCAAACGTATACCCTATCCCAAGATTTACAACTCTGCGATATCGGATGTTTCCTTGTCTTATCTTTCAGGTATAGAACAATCTTCTTATCTGGATTCTGTGACAAAATCACACGCAACTCGTGAAAAAATATATCACACATTTTCCCAAGCGTATGTGTCTGTTATGCGGAAACACGGGGATAAGATTACCCATATTCGCGAACACCCCATAATGATTGGTATTCGTAAAAGACAACATTTGTTTGATCTTGTAAAACCTTTCTTTACAGCTACTAGCGATACTATTATTAAAGAGTTTGTAGAATTGATATTACATAATCCTCCTCATAGGGTGGAAACATTGTTGTTGCATTCACCTTTGTCTCTTTCAGATATACGAAAACCGACTCCTGATGTTTATGTATTTACACAAAGACAAATTCTAAACAAAGAACATGAAGATTACTTTCAATATCATAGTCGTTATCAGAGATTTGTGAAAAGTTACAATCGTTACAAAATGAAACCTCCCAAGATTCATACACAAAGAGATCCTGATATCTTAGTATCCTATTACACGAAATATCCAAATCAGATGAACTTGCTGTTTGATGATTTCAAAATCTATCAACACATTGGTGGTGATGTCCCTGTTACCTTTTATTCTGTATTAGCCTATGCTATGGACTATCCAGATATTCATGCTGCAGAAATCTCAGGATTGATCAGCAGCTTGATTCTTGGTTCTGATTCAGATGCTATCTTAGATGCATACAATCAAAGTGGTATAGATATGCATTATGATTCAGTTGATTCGTTAGTATCAGATATACAAAGAGATGATTATCAATTAACACGCATGGATTACAAATTACTGTCTACAGCACTTGTAATCAGTTATCAAAGAAAACTTGGATTTGCTGTTTATACAAATCGCTATAATTATCCAGATCCCAATCCAATGAAGTTTACATTCGATATTCATATATCTGATAACTGCTTGACTACAGATATATCACAAATACCGATAGTATGTTTATATGAAGATGTAAGACATAAATTAGGAGAAACACCCACTCTCAAACATCTTGTATTTGAGGGAGAGACAGTCAATCATACATTAGGTGAATTATGTGAACAAAAAAGTTTCAAAACAAGATTTTCACAACACTATCCTAAGATCCCTCTGTTGTAGGCTAGCGTATACTTGTGAATATCATGATACTCTTTATTTAGTAATAGACTCTTCTTTTAGATTTTCTTCTTTTGGATGTTCTTCTTTTGGATGTTCTTCTTTTGGATGATCTTCTTTTAGATTTTCTTCTCTTCTTAGAGTAATTCTTTTTACTATATCCACTACCACTCTGATTAAATTTGCAACCTATTCTTTCAAAAAAATCTAAAGCTTTTTCGTATTCAACAAATCCTGTTATATCTAATAAATCTTCTAATTCGTTTGAAGCAGCAGTTCCTGATACATAAACATCAAATATCTCTGAATAGAGACGTTTCAAAATTTTTTTTTCTTGAACAGGAATTTCTGATTGTCTACAGTATCTATCGATAGCCCCGTAATCTGACATTATAATATATTATAGCATATAAAAATACCCATAGAATTGTAGATGATTTATGCGAAATCTTGTTCTAAGATCCCGTTGTAACTTGCGGTGGCTTTTTACGAGGTTTTCGTTTTTTCTTTTCTGTTTTTTTGTAAGTATCATTTGATACATCAATCGTAGCTTGTTTGATTACAACATAATCATCTGATACATCATTTGTTAATTCATCAATCTTTGGATACAGTTCTTCACGTTCGTTTACAAACAAGTCTACGTATTCTTTTCTTAACTGTGATAACTGCATTGGGTCATCTGTTTCTTTCATCATTTTTTGTAGTTTGAGTCTTTTGGTTGCGTTTGTATTACGAATTCTTGACACATCATGAACTTGTTGTATGCGACTTTCTTCTTTATTGAGTTTTTGATATTGTTGGACCAATTTTTCACGTTCTGTATCACAATGTTTTCTGTATTCAGATGCTTCTTTTACGGATTCTTGAAACGGTTTTGAAAACTCAAATGTTTGTATTGCAGTTTCAACAGCATAGCGTGACACATCATCTATGTCATCAGAATATCCATGCCCATATATACATTGAGATAATACGTTATATTCCTGAGGAAAATATGTATAGTGAGGGACCGTTATTTCATATTGAACTCCGCATTTGCCGCTCCCCTGAGACCCACAAGTGAATATCAACTTGTCTTGATGCGAAACAAACTGCCGAGGATTCTGACATCCTTCGCACTTCATCGTTGGATTTGATAATGAAGATAGACGTTCTTTGTGAAACTCTATCAATGCATCTGTATATCTTTTGTTGTCACTCATCTTTATGAGGATGTAGATTTATTTTCCTTGGATTTGAGACGTAAGTTGTCTTGAACATACTGATTGAACGACACTATCTTTTGTCGATTTTCTTGGAGTATCTCGTCTTTATTTGTATATCTCTGATACATGTAAAACACTGCAATCCCTATGATCAATAATCCTATACAATTGTAATATATGGAAAAATCGGGTGGACCTGTGGTTATCTTACGAACCACTTTGATTTTCGGTTGAACAGGTTTGACGACTTTGGGTGCAAACCAATCAGGATCAACTAATCTTGGTTTTATTTTCACCAGTTTCATTTGACAGTGTCTCATATTTTTCTTATGAGATTGAAACAAAGAATAAGGTATAGTGTTAGACAAACTTTGCATCTTTTGTTACAAAATAGGTATACGCTAACATTCCGAGCACAGTAGTCACTAACCAAAAGGGAAATATCGTTTCATGTTTTTGCAATCCAAAGCATCGAAAGTTTCCTTTTTCATCAAACATCTTGGGATGCTTGTATTGATACAATGCATAAGATATCAACAAGAAAATCCCAATAGAATACATTAAGTTGTCGTCAAGTTCAAACATGATTCTGTATATAGTTACGATATATTTTTTTCATCAACCATAACCCAGTCATCATCTACAGTTATGCGATTCATATGAACCTCGCATAGTTCTTTGACTGTCAAATAAGCTATGTCTTTCAAGTATATATAGTCTTTCTCATTTTTCTTGACTACTTCATATAAATCACTCATCTCAAGAAATCTTAGAAAACTGCCATACTTGATACGGATATATTTGCTAATATTATTGTGTTTGTTTTGGGAATGAATTCGGTGGTGTCTGGTGCGATTGTTTACTACAAATGTCAATTCTTTGAGAGGCATATATTTCAAAGCACATTCTCGTAATATCTGTATGAGTGCTTGATGAGTGATTCGCAATGCCCGATCTTCAGAAAGATTCCACCGAATGGTATCATGTCCCATTATACCCTCATTTAGACTTTTCTTAAAATAGGATGTTATTTCTAACTTTTAACATTTATATTTTTATATTGTGAGTATTTTGTGAGTTGTATTTGGGTTGCATTTAAAGTAAATTTGAAAATATGTAATATACCGATTTCAACACTCTGTTACTATGACTATTCAATCCAAACCCGAGTTCCCAACCAAAACCTTTATCCTTGATTTTGAAACAAGTGGTCTGAATCCATACAAAGTGGATGTCATTGAAGTGGCCATCAAAGTGAAAGGCACGAATGATTCCTACAGCGCTCTTGTGAAACCCAAGTCACGAAAGCGTATCCGTCATAAGATCACAGAAGTTACAGGGATCTCTCCTAAAGATTTGTATACTCAGGGGATATCTTGGGAACAAATGTATCATAATCTGTTTGTATGGATTATGGAACGCATGGATCCCGAAAAGACCAATGTCTTTGTATGTCATAATGGACACAACTATGACTTTATCATTTTGAAACGCATGTTTCAAGAGATGTATAATGAACTTGACATTGATTCATCTGAGTTTCAATATTATCGTGTAGCCTTTGTCGATACATTACGAATCAGTCGTAAGATCAATATCAATGCACGTTGTCACAAACAACCTTATCTTTGCGAACAATATGGTATTCCTGTCATTGATGCTCATCGTGCAATGGGCGATGTCAACTGTCTTGAACAACTATATGATAAACTATTAGGAACACTCGAATATCATAACTTGGGAACTTCTGTGTATGAATTATGTGAATATATCAAACCGAAATAACTATTTAAATAGGTATTAGTAAGAATATGAAATACTATGTCTCAAAACACGCTACGTTTTTTGTATTTCGTCACACCCATATCTGGTTATCTCAAAAACTACATCAAATACAAACAAGTCAATGTAGTGACTTTTTCAAGGACTCCGCTTGTGTATATTACGATAGACCGTTTTTTGTCTTATTGTAAATTACAAAATGTTGTGTTGTGGACGATCATCTTGGAAAGATGGTTTTTCTTTTACTTTAAGATGATACGGGCCTATATACAAGATCATTATCATACAAGAAAACAAAAATACAAACAAAAACACGGTCTTGTATACAGTGACAGCGAAGAAGCTTTAAAATGTATGACAGACGAAGATAACAAATAAAATGTATGCATTATCATATTATGAAACAAAGTCACAAGTGGATGCTAATTCTCGGTGCAGTTGCTGTGGGTGTCTTTGTATTGTCTAAGAATGCAGACATCTGTTTCATGGGTTCTTGTGATTTCAAAGATCACAAAGACATGAATAAAAAATAGTTTATTCTGTGCTATACTATGACTATGCTATACGCTATGACTATGACTATGACTATGACAAAAAATTATCCATATAATACTTCCCATTCTTCCTCATCTGATGTTGAATCATATAACATTTCAACATCTTTTTGTATATCTCCATCATCTTTATACAGCAAATCGTATATGCGAGATGCTAACAGTGTCGATTCTAAGGGTTTCAGCGGAACCATACCGCAATATACTTTATCGCAATATACATGAGAAGGCATTACAGCAACTATTTCACGTATACAATTTTCTGGCGGCGGCATTGTAAACGGGAGTGCCTTTTCTGGATCCGCATTCTTTATCGGGCTTTCGGGTTTCCCTATGAGAACACGGCGCATCAGAGCATATCCTTCACCCACTTTGTCCTCGTTTATATCAAACTCTCTCATTCGTGTAATACCCTGTGAGTGCCAGTGAACACGCTTCGGTTTCATCCATTGTTCACCAGGGACAAAGGCTCTTGCATGAGGTGACAATGTATATGAGTTAGCCTGTTGTAGTTTCAACGTGGTGCGGAGAAAGTTCAAGTTGACACTCTTCGTGCGAACAAGCATTGTTTTAGTAGGTTTTACTTTTTCTTTTTTCGGCCTACCTGAGCAACAAGACGTAGTTTTACTACGTAGAGGTTTGTTAGGTGATACACTTGAACTATATGTCAAGTAGTTTACAAATTGAATTGTGTTTGAGGTGGTGTTGTGTTGTGTGTGTTGTTGAAATATCACAGTCTGGATTTTTCAAATTTCTCATGTATGCATGACAAAATCTCATAAAAAACTTTATTATACACGACTATACAATTCTATCTATACTTTCACATTATACAGCTACCATTCACTCAAGACTATCTCTTTATAATTCCTAAATCTATCTGCAAACTCTACTTTACAATCTAAGTTATACTCGTCCATCAGTTTCCATACAACCTTTATCTTTTCTTCTATATCTTCAGAAATACTATCTATCACTTCAGATACAGTTTCTTTATCTGTGATACGTTTCGTATAATCACCTCTCTTATTAAAGACAAGTTCTCGTTTACCAAACATATCGCCTTCATCAATACTCAACAGCTCTCCGTCGTTATTTACCAATATATTCCGCAAGATATTATCACTCGAGCGAAACAATCCATCAAACAATCGTATCTTTAACGATTCTCGGGCGACATCGTTATTCTCCAGATACGATTTATTCTTTCCTAAGTCTCCCACATTTTCAAAATACTTCATCATACAATATAACGAATCATTTTCACTAAATATCCAGTTACCCACATAACTGCGATTTTTCTTATCTTCTCGGTCTAATCGGCGATTCATCGTCACGCGTTTCATCTCCATATCGCGTAAACCAAACAGACGTTTCGCCTTATCAATTATCATATAATCAGCACCATAATTCATGCTTTTTCCCATCTGTTTCAAGATATATTTCTCGCCATCATATACCGCGATCACACAAGGGACCTTTCCGCCACAGACACCCTCTTCAATCACACGAATATCAGATAAGTCTTCATAACGTATCTGCATACATTCGGGAGGAGTTTCAACCGAAGACTTCTTCGCCTTTTTCGGCGAAGTCTTTTTCGGCGATTTCTTCGCCTTTTTCGGCGAAGTCTTTTTCACCGAAGTCTTTTTCGGCGAAGTCTTTTTCGGCGAAGTCTTTTTCACCGGTGACTTCTTCGCCTTCTTCGGCGAGGTTTTCTTCTTTTCATCTGCCTCTACCTTCATCTGTATATAATTATCAACATACTTCTGAGGTTCGTCCAGCAGACTCAGATCCTCATCTTTCACATACGCGCCATTTTTCGCAAAAGATCCTAATCCATACGATTTATTTACATGATAATCTTTCACTACATATTCGTCCAATACGAGCGGTTTCATATCACGATAATAATCGTCTACATCTTTTAACGAATATACACGCGAAGGCTTTTCCGAATAATCCAGACGATTATATCTCCATATCATCAATCCCATCCATACACCAAACGCGGGACGTTCGGTCATATTCTTTCGGAAAAACATCTGTATCGCAAAGTCAAAGATCGGTTTCAATACAGGGAGAGACGTATTTACTATATCTTCAATCATCTCCCACCATACATACACCGGATCCGAGCGACGATACCGGCGACC
>TARA_B100001093_G_scaffold398268_1_pt1 | contig 18546 bp, 18 predicted proteins | sample TARA_B100001093 | Tara Oceans TARA_B100001093 (sample SAMEA2623116) | marine metagenome | biome: marine biome (ENVO:00000447); feature: surface water layer (ENVO:00002042); material: "saline water (ENVO:00002010), including plankton (ENVO:xxxxxxxx)" | depth 5 m
ATGGATAGTACTGACGGTTTAGTAAGAGGTATGGAGGTAGTACAGACTGGCGCACCTATTACAGTTCCAGTTGGTCCAGAAACACTAGGTAGAATTTTAAATGTTGTTGGTGATCCAGTTGATGATGGTAAACCTGTTAAATCTAAAACAACTCTTCCTATTCATAGAGATGCACCAGAATATGTAGATCAGTCTACATCGGCGGATATCTTAGTTACAGGCATAAAAGTGGTTGATCTTTTAGCTCCATACGCAAAAGGTGGTAAGATAGGTCTTTTTGGTGGAGCTGGTGTAGGTAAAACAGTTCTTATTATGGAGCTTATTAACAATGTTGCGAAGGCACATGGAGGTTACTCTGTATTTGCCGGTGTTGGTGAAAGAACTCGAGAAGGTAATGATCTTTTTCATGAGATGGTAGAATCTGGAGTTATTGTTCCTGACGGACCAGGATCAAAAGCTGCATTAGTATATGGACAAATGAATGAACCTCCTGGAGCAAGGGCAAGAGTTGCATTAACTGGATTGACTCTTGCTGAATATTTCAGAGACCAAGAAGGTCAAGACGTTCTTTTCTTTGTTGATAATATTTTTAGGTTCACTCAAGCTGGATCAGAAGTTTCCGCATTATTAGGAAGAATTCCATCTGCTGTGGGTTATCAACCAACCTTGGCAACTGATATGGGTGCATTACAGGAAAGAATTACTACGACCACTAAAGGATCAATTACTTCTGTGCAAGCAATATATGTTCCTGCTGACGATTTGACAGACCCAGCTCCTGCAACCTCTTTTGCTCACTTAGATGCAACAACTGTTTTATCTAGACAAATAGCAGAGATTGGTATCTATCCTGCTGTTGATCCCCTTGATTCAACTTCAAGAATGTTAGATCCAAGAATTGTTGGTGAAGAACATTATAATGTAGCAAGGCAAGTTCAAGAAGTTCTTCAGCAATATAAATCACTTCAAGATATTATTGCGATTTTAGGAATGGATGAATTGTCAGAAGAAGATAAATTAGTGGTTAATAGAGCTAGAAAAATACAAAGATTCTTATCTCAACCATTTCACGTTGCTGAGGTTTTCACAGGTTCACCTGGAGTGCTTGTGCCATTAGAAGAAACTATTAAAGGTTTTAAAGCGATAGCAGATGGAGAATATGATGATTTACCAGAAGCTGCATTTTATATGGTTGGCACAATAGACGAAGCAATCGCAAAATCTAAAAAATTAGCCAAAGATGCTGCATAAAATACTAATTTGTCTTTAAGAGGTTTAAATGTCAGATACAACTAATTTAGAAATAGTTACGCCTTCAATGGTGATTGTTTCTGAACCCGTAGAAATGGTTGTTGTCCCGGGTGCTGATGGACAAATTGGTGCTTTACCAAGGCACTCAAAAGTTATGTCCACGCTTCATAGAGGTGTTGTAGATATTTTTAATGATAGCAAAATTTCCTCTAGAGTAATGATTGATGGTGGCATTGTAGAAATCAATGAAAATTCAGTTGTTATACTTGCCGAAAGAGCGGAAAGATTAGATAAAGCTAACAAACATATTTTAGAAGAAAAACTCTTAGACTTTAAGTCTCAAGAAAAAGATAGTGACCCTAACGTATCATCTTTAGCGGCTAAAAACTCTTCGTTCATTTCTGCTGTTATTGAAAATATAGATTAATTTATTTAGATAGTATCTTTTCTATCTTAGATCCTATTTCTAAGAGTTGATCGTCATTATCAGTGCTACCATTTAACATGACACCCACTGGCTTATCTTTAATAGTATATGGTAAAGATAGACTGCATCCATTCATATAATTAGCAAGAGTAGTATTCCTAAGTGAAATCAGATTCATTTTGTCATAAAATTCTACGTTCTCACAATCCTTAATTAGGGGAGGTGTAATTGAAACAGTTGGTAATAGTAGAAAATTATTACCTAAAAAAGTATTAAATTGGCTTATCAGAGTTGTTTGTTCTTTACAAAGGTTTACATATTCAACTGCAGTAACTTGATTAGCTCTATCCATACGTCTTGACACGTTAGGGTCTATTAAATGTTTTTTATTATTATAAGCCTCAAAATATTCTGCTTGACATTCCACTGCTGCAAATTGCCATAGAGGTATTTTTTTATATTGATCTAAAAGAGGGATATATATTTCTTGAATATTTAATCCACTTTTAATAATTTTTTTCTTTGCAGAATCAAATCCCACTTTTACATCATTATCAATATCTTCAAATCCAAAATTTTTGGGAATAATTATTTTTATATTATTTTTAGCAATATTATTTCTAGGTTTGTTGCGCATGGTTTCAAAACCGAGCTTACACATACTAACATCTTTCGCCATCAATCCAACACTGTCTAAACTTGAAGACAAAACAAGTACGCCATCTCTTGAGATACTATCCTGTGTTGGTTTAAAACCAGTTATTCCAGTAAATGCTGCGGGTATTCTGGTTGATCCACCGGTATCTGTTCCAATTGTGATATCTGATACGCCAAGAGCTACCGAAACAGCCCCTCCTGAGGTAGAACCTCCAGGAACTGAATTTTTATAAATTGGATTTGAGGGTGTTCCATAATGTGGGTTTATACCTAGACCAGAGTAAGCTAGCTCTGTCATATTTGTATGACCAAGAAGCAAGCCTCCAGCTCTGCGAATTAAAGAAACACATTTTGCATCCTCTTGAGCAATTGCATCATTTATAAATTTTGTACCACCTTTGGTTTTGTATCCTTTAACATCAAATAAATCTTTTACTGATATTATTAGTCCCTTCAATTTATTTTTTTTAACTTTATTGATATTATCTAACTGTTTATTAAAATCTTTTTCGAAAAGCTCTGTAAATATATTCTCATAACTTGAAGGATCATTTTGAATTATTTTTAAAATTTTATTAACTTTATTTATTAGATTTTCAGATTGAGAAGTCTCTGTTTTCATAGGTTTTATAATTCTGTTGAATTGAAATTATTTAAGATAGGAATAAAAATTTTATTAATTTTTTGATAAACGTCCTTCTTAAAAAAAATTGCCTTTTCAGGTAAAGTTTTAGGATCTAGCCATACCCAGTTTTTAAATTCAGGGTGTTTAGTGTTAATGTCAATTTCTTTATCATCTCCTAAAAAATGAAATAAAAGCCATCTTTGTTTTTGACCTCTGTATTTACTTTGCCATAAGTTATCTGCTAGTGGAAGAGGTATGTCATAATATATCCATTCTGGATATTCACTAACAAACTCAACATTAACGATACTAGTTTCTTCTTTTAATTCTCGAAAACCAGCTTCGATAGCTAGTTCTCCGTCATCGATTCCCCCTTGAGGTAACTGCCAAGCTTCAGCTTTATTATCAAGACGTTGACCACAAAATACTTTGCCATCTTTATTAAAAACCATAAGACCCACGCATGATCTGTAAGGTCGTTCTAAGAGTGGTTTTTTTGTTGATGGCATTATTGATTTCTAGCAGTATTGTTCTTATTAAATTTTTCTAATTGATTATGATTTACAGTTGATGTGCTTTTACTTTTATTGCTAAACAGGTGAATACCTTTAATTAGATCAACTCCTCTTGAAATTTGATTGTCTTGTAAAAGCTTTTCTATTGGAGAAATTTTAGATTTTTTATCTTCTTTCGTTTTAGTTATGTTATCTTTTTTATCTAATGCTCCCCTGAGGTTTTCTTCACGCCTATTTTCTAATTTTTCTTTCTTCAATTCGGTAATACCTGCCTCAACCTTTATGTCTGGCTCTATTCCTTTTGCCTGAATAGACACCCCACTAGGTGTGTAGTATCTAGCCGTGGTAAGACGCATTGCCCCGTTACCTGCAAGTGGTATTATAGATTGAACAGAACCTTTACCAAAACTTCTGGTCCCAACTATTATAGCTCTTGCGTGATCCTTTAGAGCACCTGCGACAATTTCACTAGCAGATGCTGAACCACTATTAATTAGCACTATAAGAGGTTTACCATCTATAATATCACCTTTTTTGGCAAATATTCTTGAGGTATCATCTGATTTTCTACCTTGCGTAGACACAATTTCTCCTTGATTAAGAAATGAGTCAGTAACAGAAATAGATTGGTTTAACAGGCCTCCTGGATTATTTCTTAAATCAAGAATTAAGCCCTGAAATTTATCGCCTAATTCTTTTTTTATTTCTTTAACAGATTTTTCCATTCCAGATGTTGTTGTGTCAGAAAAAGTTGTTAAACGCACATAACCAATATTATTAATAATTTGATGTTTAACTGACCTTATTTTTATAATATCCCTAATGATTTCAATCTCAAAAGGATCTTTGTCTTCGCGAACAACTGTTATGGTGACCTTACTTTTTACAGGCCCCCTCAGTTTTGAAACTGCTTCGTTGATTGTAAGACCTTTAATAGATTCTCCATCAATACCTATTATTAAATCTCCAGATTTCATTCCAGCATTTGCCGCTGGTGTATCATCTATAGGAGATACAACTTTAACAAAACCGTCCTCCATAGTAATCTCTATACCTAAACCTCCAAAAGCTCCTTTTGTTTTTACCTGCATATCTTTATATGCCTCAGGACTTAAATATGAGGAATGTGGATCTAAGGATTGAAGCATACCTGAAATAGCAGATTCTATAAGTTCTTTATCTGTGATTTCTTCTACATATTGCTCTTGTACTCTTTGAAACACATCTCCAAAAAGGTTGAGTTGTTTATAAGTTTCTTGACGGTTATTTTGAGCTTTTGCCTCAATCATTGCAAAATAAAGAAAGTTCAAAAAAAATAATAAAATTATAAAAAAGCTATTATTTTTATTTAATATTATTTTAAGCATTTAAATAAATCCTAAGTTTATTAACTTTCTATATTCAATAATTATAGAAGATAATTAGATTAGTAACTATATAAAAATTATCTTTTTAATAATGATTGACCATTCATAGAATCAGGTAGTTTTATAGACATAAGTTCTAGTATTGTAGGGGCAATATCCGCAAGTTTTCCATTTTTTAATTTAAAATTATTTTTTGAAGAAATCAGAATTAGAGGAACTTTATTACATGTATGTGATGTATGTGGCATTTTAGTTTCTATATCAATCATGGTTTCACTATTGCCGTGATCAGCAGTAAGTAACATTATCCCATTATATTGATCTAAAACTTTTTTTACATTTCCTATTGATTTGTCAACAGTTTCAACAGCACGTATTGTTGCTTTTAAATCACCTGTGTGTCCAACCATATCTGGGTTTGCAAAGTTAACAATAATTAGATCATTTTCTTGGTTTTTAATGGCATTTATTAATTCAGCTTCTATAAGGTCAGCAGACATCTCTGGTTTTAAGTCATAAGTAGCAACCTTTGGGGATGGTACCATTATTCTTTTTTCCCCAGGATAGACAGTTTCTTTTCCGCCATTAAAAAAAAATGTAACGTGAGGATATTTTTCTGTTTCTGCTAATCTTAGTTGTTTAAGATTTGCGTTAGAAATAATTTCGCCTAGTGTGTTCTCGATTTCTTCATTCTTAAAAATACTTTCCATAAACTTTGAAATTTCGGTAGAGTATTCCGTCATTCCAAGATTGTTTACTAAAATAGGTGTATTAACATCTTTTGAAAATTTATTAAAACTAGAGTCTATAAATGGCATTAGCAATTCTCTTACCCTATCGGCTCTGAAGTTAATCATGATAAGGCTGTCACCTTCATTTATCCCTTTATAGTCTCCTATAACTGTTGGTGAAATAAATTCGTCAGTTTCGTTGTTTTCGTAGGCTTTTCTTATAGCAGTAGTAACATCAGCTTCTTTTCTTTTATGTTTCCCATAAGCTATTAAATCAAAAGATTTTTTTACTCTATCCCATCTATTATCTCTATCCATAGAAAAGTATCTTCCAATTAGAGTTACTATTTTCACTGACTTTGGAAGTGAAGATTCAAATTCTTTAATCAAGCGTCCTAATTGTTTTGGAGAGCAATCTCTACCATCTGAAAAAATATGTAATACTATTTTTAAATTATTTTCATTTAATAACCTTGCCATTCCAATTATGTGATTATAGTGAGAGTGAACACCTCCATCACTGCATAAACCAAGTAAATGAACTGTTTTATTTTTATTATGTTTAGATAGAAAATTTTGAAAGTTTTTGTTTGTTCTTATTTTATTATCTAAAAAAGCTTTGTTTATTTTAGGTAGAGTTTGAAGAACAACTCTTCCAGATCCTAGGTTCATATGACCTACTTCAGAGTTTCCAACTTGATAATTTGGTAAACCAACTGCTTCCCCTGAAGCGTCCAAGGTTGAGTAAGGATAATGTTTCGACAAGTAATCAAAATTAGGCGTTTGAGCAACTTCTATAGCATTATAATCTGATTTTTGGTCTAGACCCCAGCCATCCATGATACACAAAACTAGAGGCTTACTTTTTGTTTGATTCATAAGTTAAACTTTCAAATTATCTTCTATTTATGATAAGGGTGACCTTGAATAATAGTTTCTATTCTATAAATTTGTTCTGCAATCATCATCTTTACCATCTGATGAGGCCAAGTTAGTTTTCCGAATGCTAAAATTCTAGTGGCTCTTTTTTTAATTTCGTCACCATTTCCAAATGCTCCACCAATAGCAAAATTTATATATGCTATATTATTATCTCTCCAACTAAGAATTATTTTAGCTAATTCGAGACTAGTTAGATTTTCTCCTTGTTCATCTAATAACACTAGTTTTCCATTTGGAGGAGTGGAGTTAATTAATTTTAATCCTTCTTCTTCAATTTTTTTTTGTTCATTGTTTAGTTTTACTTCATATTGTTTTATCTGAATATTTTTTATTCTTTTTAAATATTTATCTGTAATTAGATCTTCATGTTGATTTTTCGTTTTGCCAATAGCTGAAATGATATATTTCATTTTTTAGCTTTTGATTACATCAGGTGTAATTTCTTCAAGACTTTTTTCCCACATTTTTTCTAAACTATAAAAATCTCTTACTTCAGGACGAAAAATATGAATCAATATATCGTTTGCGTCTATCAACACCCAATCACCATTTGACATACCTTCTGGTGAAGGGGTTCTAATACCTACTTCTTTATATTTTTTAATTAAATTATTTGCCATAGCAGTCACTTGCCTCACAGTATTCCCACTAGCCACTATCATATAATCTGCAATACTACTTCTTCCAACAAGGTCAATGCTGACAATGTCGATACCTTTATCATCTTCTAGTGATTTTAAGGTAAACTTTAATAATTGTTTAGAGGATAAAGCCTTTGGTTTTTTCATTTAATATCATTCCATTATAATTAGTTATTAATTTTACGTAATTCTGTAGAAGAGATAGCTAATAATTTATTTTTAATAAAAACCCATATAGGTTTGTTGTAATTAAATATAAATTTACTTTTTGATGTCTTAAGTCTTGTGCCTAGGAGCCTTGTATTCTGAGCATTCACAAAAGAGCTAGAAAATCCTGGCCGAGAAATAACCGCAATATATATTCTTTTAACAATTAATTCTGGATATAGCCATTTATTAAAATTATCTAAAATATCACTGCCCATCAACCACACAAATTTAGTTTTTTGTGTTTTACTATTTAAAAAACTAACTGTTTGATAAGAGGCATAAAGCTTATTTTTTTCTTCTAAATCCAAAACTTTTATATACGAAATTTTTTCTGTTAGTAGCCTAGCATAACTTAATCTTTTGTCAAAACCCTCCATTTCGAAGGTAGATTTAAGTCTGTTTTGAGGAGCGACAAGCCACCAAATTTCATCTAAACCAAGGTGTTTTTTTGCAGTATTACTAATATGAAGGTGTCCTGCATGTGCAGGATTGAAAGATCCACCAAGAATACCAATTTTTCTATTTCTAATAAAGGAGTAACATTTAGGAATATTATTTTTAAATGTAGCTTTGAAATTATTAACCACGTATTTGATCATTTCCTCTAACAATATATTTAAAGCTAGTTAATTGAGCTGCACCTACAGGTCCACGTGCATGAATTCTACCAGTGGAAATACCAATTTCTGCGCCCATTCCAAACTCACCACCATCAGCAAATTGGGTGGATGTATTATGCATAACGATGGCACTATCAACATTAGATAAAAAGGTTTCCGCTGTGATTTTATTTTCTGTTATTATAGATTCAGTATGGTTAGATGAATATTTGTTTATATGATTAATTGCTTCTTTTATCCCATTAACTATCTTGATAGATAAAATGGCTTCAAGATATTCAGTATGCCAATCTATTTCAGTAGCGAGTTCAATTGAATTGACAATTTTTTTTACTTCGCTGTCCCCTTTAATATGACAGCCTTCGTTAATCAATTTATTAACAATAATTGGAACTAACTTTTGACTAATTTCTTGATCAATTAATAGTGTTTCTAAGGCACCACATATTCCAGTTCTTCTCATTTTAGAATTAACAATAATTTTAACTGCCTTATCAATATCTGCATCTTTATCTACATATAAATGACAAATACCCTCAAGGTGTGCAAATACGGGTACCCTTGCTTCATTTTGCACTTTTTCAACAAGAGATTTTCCTCCTCTTGGAATTATAACGTCAATTTCACCTGTTGACCTTAACATAGCAGTAACTATATCTCTGTCAGTATTTTCAATTATTTGGACGGCCTCTGGAGGTAAATCAGATTCCCTCAATCCATCTTGAAGACACTTAGCTAGTATTATAGAAGAATGTATAGAATCTGATCCTCCTCGAAGAATAACAGAGTTCCCGGACTTTATACATAAACTACCAGCATCTATAGTCACGTTTGGTCTAGATTCGTAGATAATACCTATCACTCCAAGTGGAACCGAAACACGAGAAATATCTAACCCATTTGGTCTTTTCCATCTTGACAACTCGACGCCCAGGGGATCATCTATTTTAGCAATTTGTTTTAAACCATTAATAATATCTTGAATTCTTTTATCATTTAAGAAAAGTCTATCCAAAAAAGCATCACTAACATTTTTCTCTTTTGCATTTTCTATATCAATTTTGTTGGCATCTAATATTGCAGATTTATTGTTCTCAATAAATTTTGAGGTATTTAAAATAGCCAAATTTCTTTTTTTAGTATTACTTATAGATATTGTATTAAAAGCTTTTTTTGACTTCTGATTTATTTTTCTTATGTATTCTTGACTATTATTAATCATTTTTTATCTCTTACTTTTTCTCAAGTACCAAATCGTCTCTGTGAACCACTTCATCTTTGCCCCTATATCCTAAAATAGTTTCAATATTTTCACTTTTAGAACCTTTAATTAATTCAACCTCTGAATTATTGAAGTGAGTCAATCCAGTACCGATAAAAGTTTTACTTTGGTCTACAATTTTGATTAGATCACCCTTCTCATAATTACCTTCGGTACTTACAATACCTGCTGGTAAAATAGAATATCCCTTTTTTATAGCTTTAGTTGCTCCATCATCAATAGTAATTTTACCTTTTATTTGAAGGGCGCCAGATATCCATTGTTTCCTTAAATTAAGCGGGTTGTCTTTGGCTTTAAACCAACTAAATACTGTATGACTGTCTTGTAATTTTAAAAGGGGATTATTTAAGCGTCCATCACAAATAATCATATGACACCCAGCATTCATTGATATTTTAGCAGCCTCAATTTTAGTTATCATACCACCTGATGAAATTTTACTATGTGCTGGTCCAGCCATAGCTTCTATTTCCCTTGAAATTTCTGTAATTTCACCAATAAGAGTAGAGTTTTTATTTTTATTTGGATCAGAGGAGTATAAGCCATCAATGTCTGAAAGTAATACAAGTAGATCTGCACTACACATTTGTGCAACACGAGCTGCTAGTCTATCATTGTCACCAAATTTTATTTCCTCTGTAGAAACCGTATCATTTTCATTTATGACAGGGATAACGCCAAGCTCAAGTAATTTTGTTAATGTTGCTCTTGCGTTTAAATGTTTTCGTCTAGTTTCAGTATCGTCAGGAGCAAGTAATATTTGTGCTACATTGAGGCCATGTTCTTGCATAACCTCTTTCCAAGCATGAGCTAAACTTATTTGACCAGTAGCAGCCGCTGCTTGCTTTTCATCAAGTGTTAGATTACTATTTAATTCTAATTGTTTTCTTCCTAGAGCAATAGAACCAGAAGAAACAACTACGACTTCCTTTTTTAACTTGATAAGATCACTTATATCTAAAGCAAGTGATTCTAACCATTTGTTTTTAAGAGCACCTTTTTTTTTATCAATTAAAAGAGCAGATCCAATTTTAATTACTATTCTCTTAGATTTTTGAATGAGATTATTTTTTTTCATAATTATTATTTATGGCGACCATGAAACATTTTCTAGTTGAGTATTATCGTCTTCTGCTTCCAACATTGAAACAATAAGATCTTGAGTTTCTCTGATTAAATTTGTTATATTTTGTCCTGAAACGGCAGAAATACAAACAACTTTGTTTACATTAATTTTTTTAAGTTTTTTCTTAGCGGTTTCAATTACATCTTTTTCTACAGCATCGATCTTATTTAAAACAACAATTTGTTTTTTTTTAGATAAGTTTTCGTCGTAGGCACTTATTTCATTAATTATTGTTGTATAATCATTAACTATATTTTTGCTAGTAATATCAATTAGATGGATTAGTCCTTTACAACGCTCAACATGGCCAAGGAATCTATGTCCTAATCCTTGTCCTTCATGAGCACCTTTAATCAAACCTGGAATATCTGCTACTACAAATTCTTTGTTATCTTGGTTCACGACGCCTAAGTTAGGATGTAATGTAGTAAAAGGGTAATCGGCTATTTTAGGCTTTGCAGCTGTAATCCTAGAAAGTAGAGTACTTTTACCAGCATTAGGTAGTCCTACTAAACCAATATCTGCGATAAGTTTTAATCTTAGCCAGACCCATTTTTCTTCTAAAGGCCCACCTGGTTGAGATTTTCTGGGTGCTTGATTTGTAGATGTTTTAAAAAAAGCATTTCCTTTACCTCCTTCTCCTCCTTTAGCAAGGGTAACTCTTTGTCCAATTTTAGTCATGTCTGCTAGTATAAAATTATTTGTTTCATCTAACACTTGGGTCCCAAGAGGTAGACGAAGAATTAAATCTTTACCGCTTATACCACTTCTATCTCTACCTTTGCCACCTTCACCTGGTCTGGCTTTAAAATGTTGTTGGTAACGAAAATCAATAAGTGTGTTAAGTCCGTCTGTACATTCTGCAATTATATCTCCACCACGGCCACCATTTCCCCCGTCGGGACCTCCAAAAGGAACATGTGCTTCTCTTCTAAAGGAAATAGACCCTGGGCCACCATGGCCACTAGCGATATATATTTTGGCTTGATCCAAAAATTTCATAATAAAAATCTATTATATACTAATAAATATGAAAAGAATTTTTAGATGTGAAGAAATTAAATTTTAAAAATTCTAAAAAAGATTACTTTAATTATTCAGCAGCTTGTTTTGTTGGTTCAACAGATACAAACATTTTTTTATTTTTTTGCTCTTTAAATTTAACATGTCCTTCAACTAAAGAGAAAATTGTATGATCTTTTCCCATACCTACATTTAAACCAGGGTGATATTTTGTCCCTCTTTGTCTAATAATTATATTACCAGGAACAACAGCTTCACTACCAAATTTTTTTACGCCAAGCCTTCTTCCAGCTGAATCTCTTCCATTTCTTGAGCTACCACCAGCTTTTTTATGTGCCATCTATAAATCCTTTACTTATCTTTAGTAGTTGATTTTTTTAGTTTAGTATCTGCCTTAGTCTTAGTAGCGGTTGTTTTAGTTTTTGTTTCGACTTTAGCTTTTGCAGTAGTTGATTTAGCCTTTGTTTCTACTTTCGTCTTTGTGGTAGTTGTTTCAGCTTTTGCTTCAACTTTAGCTTTTGTAACAGACTTTTTACTTTTTGTTTCAACCGTTTTTGTTTTTGATTCTGTTGGCTTAGCCACAGCTTTTTTAGGTGTTAATTTGAGACCACCAGTTTCTGCGATGTCAACAATTTTCAAAAGAGTTAAATCTTGTTTGTGACCTTGTTTTCTACGACTATTTTTTCTTCTTCTTTTATAGATCATAGTAATTTTTGGACCACGTGTCTGTCTTACTACTTGGGCCATTACTGCTGCATCAGTAATTAAAGGGTTACCAAGTGTGACTTTTTTACCTTCACCTAACATTAACACGTCTCCAAGAACAACTTGGTCACCATCACTAGCATTTAGTTTTTCAACTAAAACTACATCATTTTTTTCAACGCGATATTGCTTTCCACCGGTTTTAACTACTGCATACATTTTACTATTCCGACTATTAAATTATATCAATCTGACAATAAGTTATAATATTTACAAACTTAAGAGTAAATCGCTCTCGGAATATAGCTTGCAATAACAATCTGTCAAGGATTTTAGACAAATATTTAGGTCAGATATTAATATCGTATTTATTTATTTTCTAGTAGCATTAATGGATCCAAGCGTTGATCAAACCAATTAACTCTCCAATCTAAGTGAGGACCTGTAGATCTACCAGTAGAACCTACCTCGCCAATTTTTTGATTTTTTAAAACTTTATCTCCAACTTTTACATTAATTGAAGAAAGATGAGAGTAAACCGAAGTAATACCATGTCCATGGTCTAACATTATTGTGCCCCCAGTATAATATAAATCTTTTTCAGCCATCCTCACTATTGATTCTGTAGGGGCTACAACTTTAGTTCCTTTTTTTGCTGCTATATCAATTCCATAGTGTGGGCGCTTTGGTTTACCATTTAATATTCTTTGGCTTCCAAACACACCTGAAATTATTCCTTGGGTCGGCCAATTAAATTTTTGAAATACAAAGTCTAAATTACTATTTAAACTTCTTACATCTTTTATAAACTTGTTTTCTCTAATAATTCTTTCGTAAAAAGATTTTGGTGGGGTTACCATTTTCTTTTGGAGACCATTTATTTTTTGTGTTTTGTAAATTCTTTTTCTTATTTTAAATGATTTTTTAATTAACTCATTCTTAATATTTAAGATTAAATATCCATTTGTCGGATGATCTCTTCCAAAACCTATTACAAATTCACCATTGGAAGTTTTCCTTAATATTTTATCATTAAATTTAATCCTTATATCCTTATTAATTTGGCCTTTAACCAAACCACCTTGGATAAAATGTCCTTCTAAATTTATTATTAAATTACCATGATTTAATGATAAATTTTCTTTGGCAAAACATGGTGAAAAATTAAGATTAAAAAAAACAAATAATATTCTAATTATTTTGTAAGGGACAACTTTTATTAAATTTATAATCAAATTTTATCTTTTTACCTCAGGTATAAGACCTTTAGGAGCAAATCTAAGTGTTAACAATAAAATCAACCCCATAAACATAAGCCTAATGTGTGCAGCATTTTCTAATAAGTGTGTCTTTATTATGCTTGCGTCAGAAATGTGAGAAGTGATTTGAGTTATAAACCATAAACCGAGAGGTTCAGATTGTACCCAGAAAAACCAAATTAAAAATCCTCCTATGATTGAGCCAAAATTATTTCCAGATCCCCCAACTATAACCATTATCCATATCAAAAAAGTGTACCTTAAAGGTTGATACGAAACCGGAGTAAATTGACCATCAAGAGTTGTTAACATTGCTCCTGCTATTCCAATTATAGCAGAACCAATGACAAAGACTTGTAAATGTCTTTTTTTGATATTTTTTCCCATGGCATTTGCTGAAACTTCATTGTCTCTTATTGCTCTCATCATTCTGCCCCATGGGGATTTAACGGCGATTTCGAGTAAATATAAAACTATTAGTAAAACCAAACAAAACAATATTGAATAAGATAATTTAACTATTATTGAAGAAAGTTCAGGTATTGATATGTTCAAAAATTTTGAAGTTTGTAAAATCCACTCTTTTGACTGCAATTCTATTTCATAGGGAACAGGCCTTGGAAGTCCATTAACATTTTTAACACCCCTGGATAACCAGTCCTCATTCTTTAGAATGTATATGATAATTTCAGATATACCGAGTGTTGCAATTGCTAAATAATCTGATCTTAGGCCTAACGATATTTTACCAATTATATAGGCAGAAAAAGCTGCTAATAAACCTCCAACAGGCCAAGAAATTAATACTGGTAAATTAAACCCACCCAAATAACCTGTCTTTGCTGGTTCAATAGATTCTATTTTTTCAATAGGTACATCAACCAAAAAGCGCATAATAAAATAACCAAAAATTATGATAAAAAAAGAAATTATATATTTGATTTTCTTATTAAGGTTGCTGTTTCTAAATACGATTATTGATAGGACAATAGATAAGATAAATATACCTAGACCTATAATGATTGGAAAACCACCTGTATCCCAAGCATTTTGCGTAGGAGGCATGGAAATAACAATATTTGCTAGGCCGCCTAAAGCAGCAAAACCCATGACACCAAAGTTAACAATTCCTGCATTACCCCATTGAATATTAATTCCAAGTGACATTATAGAAGATATTAAACATAAGTTAAAAATAGTTAATGCTACATTCCAACTCTGGATAATACCAACAGCAATTAATATTATAGACATCATAATATAAAGAATTTTTATTCGAGAAAAGTTTGTCATATTTTGAACTTTAAATGATTTTACCCTTATAAATACCTGTTGGTTTTATTAATAAAACTAATACTAATATAATGAAAGAAATAGCTATTTTGTAATCTGTAGATAATATTTGTAATAACCCCTCAGGAACCAAAAAACTTGGAAGGAAGTAGAAAAATATTTTTTTGTACGCAAATGTTATTATCAACTCTGAAAAAGCTATCACAAATCCACCAATAATAGCACCCACAGGATTTCCTACTCCACCTACAATCGCAGCAGAAAAAATTGGTAAAACCAAATGGAGATATGTAAAGGGTTTATAGCTCTTATCAAGCCCATACAAGGTTCCAGCAACACATGCTAATGTTCCTGTTATTATCCAAGTGATTAGAACAACTTTTTCAGGATTAATACCTGATAATAAGGCTAAATCTTTATTATCTGAATAAGCCCTCATAGATTTCCCTGTTTTTGTTTTATTTAAAAACCAAAAGAGCAAAATCACTAACAAAATAGTTATTAGTATAGTAATTCCTTGTGTAGTTTTTAAGGTTAGTCCTTCGTTTAAGCCTGTGAAGTTTTTAAATGTCCTGGCTTTAAAAATAAACCTTTCGCCATCAAAAAAATTTTTGTCTCCAGGGCCTAATATGAATCTTATCAATCCACCTGTAAAAAACATTACACCAATAGATACTATTAGACCAATCACACTCTTGGAATTTTGCTGTCGGTAAAATTTAAAAATTAATTTATCAACTATAAGACAATAAAAAATTGTAAATATTATTGCTACTGGTAAAACTAATATTGCTGTAGGCAAAGGATATAGATTTATTTCCAAACTTATGAATAACCAGCATAAAAGAATTGAACTCATAGCCCCGAATGACATAAATTCACCATGAGCAAAATTTGAAAATCTAAGGACACTATAAACGATAGTAATGCCCAGTGCTCCAAGTGCTAGTTGGCTGCCATAAGTTAGACCTGGTACGACTATATAATTTGAAATCAATGTGATTCCATTTAGAAAATCTATAATAACTTAACCCCCTAAAAAGGCCTGACGGACTTGTTTGTTTTTTAAAAGTAAATTTCCTTTGTCTGTGAAAAGGTTTTTGCCTTGGTTCAAAACAAATCCTAAATCAGAGATTTTTAAAGCTTGCTTTGCGTTTTGTTCTACTATTAATACAGCAGTTCCTTCCTTAGCAATTTGATATATTTTATTAAATAGCCCTTCCATGATTATTGGAGATACTCCTGCAGATGGTTCGTCTAACATTAAAACTTTTGGTTTAGTCATTAATGCTCTTCCAACCGCAACCTGCTGTCTCTGTCCTCCTGATAACTCACCAGCTTCCTGATGTTTTTTATCTATTAACGCTGGAAATAATTCAAAAACATATTCTAGCATTTCTTTCAAACTACTTTGATCAATGAATGCGCCCATTTCCAAGTTTTCTTGTACTGTGAGAGAAGGAAAGATATTATTGGTTTGAGGAACAAAACTCATACCTTTTAAAACTCTTTTTTGTGGCTTCAGTTTAGTAATATCTTCTCCATCTAACAAAACCTTTCCGTTCTTCAATGGAAGAAGTCCAAACAAAGCCTTCATAGCAGTTGACTTTCCGGCACCATTTGGCCCCACGATGGATGAAATTTCTCCTTTTTTGACACCAATGTTGCAGTTAGACACAATATCTACTGAACCATAACCACAGGTAATATTCTCTCCTGATAATAAAAACATAGCTTAATAATTTTTCATTTAATTTTTACCTAAATATACTTCTACAACTTTTTCATTTTCTTTAACTCTTGAAATTTTATCTTTCATTAATATAGATCCTTCTGCCATTACAATGACTGGATCGCATAATTTACTGATGAACTCGATGTCGTGTTCTATCATACAAAAAGTATAGTCAAATTCTTTGTTGAGTCTCAATATGGCATCACCAATTGTGTTTAGTAGAGTACGGTTTACACCAGCACCAACTTCATCAAGAAGGATAATTTTGGGCTTTACCATCATTGTTCTTCCTAATTCTAGTAATTTTTTTTGTCCACCTGATAGGTTCCCAGCATATTCATTCGCCAAATGTGTAAGTTGTAAAAAATCTAATACTTCATCAGCTCTCTTAGAAATTTCAATTTCTTCAATTTGAATTTTTTTAGGAAACATCCAAGTATTTATTATAGACTCTCCAATTTGGTTAGGAGGAACCATCATAAGATTATCTTTCACGGTTAAAGATGAGAACTCACGAGCTATTTGAAAAGTTCTTAATATGCCAAGATTAAATAGTTGGTGTGGTTCATATCCTGTTATATCAGTATGACCAAGTTTTATAGTTCCAGAATCAGGTTGTATAGAACCGTTTATTAAATTAAATAGAGTAGTCTTACCCGCACCATTTGGTCCAATAAGTGCAGTTATAGAAGATTTTTCAATTTCTAGAGATACATTGTCAATGGCTTTTATGCCGCCAAAACTTTTATAAAGATTTTTTATTTCAAGCATATGAAAAAATAAATAAAAAAGGCTTAAGAATGCATCTTAAGCCTTTTTGTATTTTTATCTGTAACTAACTTTTTTAGTTTTTTGGTCTTCTATTAAAATTTCTGCAAAACTTCCAGAAGATTCGCCGGAACCTACAAGCTCTAAGGCTGTGGCTCCTACGTAGTCAATATCCTTCCCAGCTCTAATTAAACTAAGAGCTTTTCCAAGTTCACCTGGAAAAATTTTTTCTCCTGGTGCATTAGCTACATCCATAATACTAGTTTTGAAAACATCACTTTTAGTAGATTTTGATTTTTCCATAGCTAGCATAATCAAGGCTGCCGCGTCATATGATTCGGGTCCATAAGGCCCAGAATCGAATCCTGATTTTTTGGCTAATTCGGAATATTTTGCTGCTCCTGGACTATCAGTGCCTGGAACAGATCCAATTGATCCATTAAGGTCAGAACCAATAGCTTTTGGCAGTGAATCACCAATCATACCATCCGGTAAGAAAAATTTATTAAAAGCATCAGCATCTAGTGACGCTTGAATTATTCCTTTTCCACCTTGATCAAGATAACCTGCAACTATTAAAATATCACCTCCAGCCTGAGCTAAAGCAGCAACCTCAGCGCTGTAGTCAGCTTTGCCATCTTCATGAGAAGCAGTAACTGTAATTTTTCCACCTTTAGAAATAAAGTTTTTTTGAATGCTTGCAGCAAGCCCTTTTCCGTAGTCATTATTTGTATGCGACAAAGCTGCAATTTTAAAACCTTTTTCTATTAAAAGGTCAGCGATCACCTCACCTTGTCTAGCATCGGATGGAGCAGTTCTAAAAAATAATCCATTATCAGGCTCAGTTGATAATGCTGGTGAAGTGGCGGAAGGAGATATCATAACAATACCGTTTGGCATTGCTACATTTTTTAAAACAGCAGTAGTAACACCTGAACAATCTGCACCCATTATAGCATTAACTTTATCTGCAGTTATTAATCTCTCAGCGGCCGCTTGTGCTGCTGCTGCATCTACACAAGTAGAATCACCTCTTACACTTTTTATTTTTCCATGTGAAAAATTACCTGATTTATTTACTTCATCAATAGCTAATTCTGCGCTTTTTGCCATCACAGGTGCTAATGATTCTATAGGACCTGTAAATCCTAAAATAATTCCAATTTTAACATCATCTGCAAAAGCTGGAAAAACTAAGAATATAGATAGCACGAATGAAGTTAATGACTTTCTCATAAATGTTCTCCTTCATAATTAATATATTATTTATTCTATAGCTAAATTATATCATTAATCGAATCAAATTTTATATTAGTTAACAAGAATTAGGTTGTTATGTAAAAGAAGCTTTAGTAGCGTGTTTATAGTT
>TARA_B100001093_G_scaffold502424_1_pt1 | contig 18514 bp, 18 predicted proteins | sample TARA_B100001093 | Tara Oceans TARA_B100001093 (sample SAMEA2623116) | marine metagenome | biome: marine biome (ENVO:00000447); feature: surface water layer (ENVO:00002042); material: "saline water (ENVO:00002010), including plankton (ENVO:xxxxxxxx)" | depth 5 m
TTTTCACCTTTAGGCCATGCTTTATCTGCTCCGATAATTGCAGCCGGCAAGATAGGTACATCTAATCCCATAGAAAATTTTACTGCACCCTTTCTAAATCTTTGCATTTTTCCAGCTTCTCCTCGAGATCCTTCTGGAAAGATAATAATATTATTTCCAAGATCCATAAATGCTTTTGAGAGAGTCATAGTATCTTCTAAATCTAAAGATTCAGGATTTTGTTTTCGACTAATTGGAATCAGGTTAATTAAATATTTAAAAAATCTTCTTTTGAAATTATTATCAAACCAATAATCTTTTGCAGCTAAAAACCCAAATTTTTCATAACCCATTCTTGTAGCATATGCCAAAATTGCAATATCCATATGACTATTATGATTGCTCACAAAAATAAATGGTTTATCTTTGGGAATATTCTCTCTGCCAATAACTTTAACAGGAGTATAGAATGTTAAAACTGTGTTAGCATATAAATCAAAAATAAATGAAAAAATTTGAAATAATATTGATTTAGGTTCAGCAATATGTTTATAACGAGGGTCTTCTAGTATACTATATTTCATAAAAAATTATGCTACTATTCTTCTGGCTAAGAAAAAATAAAATGAAGGAGAAAATTTCCTTATATAAACTGCTAACCAAGCAATGTCATTCCATTTTGCAATAACAGCTTCTCTTTTTTTATTTTTGATAGCTTTTAAAATTCTCTTGGCTGCCACTGAAGAAGTTAACCCTTTTTGATGCCCTCTATCATCCTTACCATATGGTGCACCACTTGATGTTAATGCATTCCTACCAACGTCCGTTGCTACTCTGCCTGGAGCAATTAATGTAACATGTACATTATGATGTATTATTTCAGATCTAATACTATCAAAAAAACCGTGTAAAGCAAATTTAGCTGAAGAATAAAATGATCTATTTCTTGATCCTACTAATCCAGCAACACTTGTATTTGTTACAATCTGACCAGATTTTTTAGATACCATATGAGGTAAAATTGATTTAGTAAATTGAACAACTGAAAAGAAGTCTAGCTCCATTATTTTATCCAAAACTGATAAATCACTTTCCTCAAAATATCCAAATTGACTAACACCAGCATTATTAAACAAAATATCAACTGGACCTTCTTTTGCAATCAACATTTTTGCAAAAGAATCGATTTCATCTAAATTTGTTAGGTCATATGGATAAATGGAATAAGAATCTTGACTAAAGTCTTTAAATGAATCCTGCATTTTAGACTCACTTCTAGAAACTAAAATTACTCTAGCGCCTTGCAATAAAAACTCTTTTGCTGTTGCTTCTCCAATCCCGGAAGAAGCGCCAGTTACTATGACTGTTTTTCCTTTAAAATAAGACATCCAAGTAATATAATATATTTTATCCTTTTACATTCATATTAAATAGTTTCTTAGTTAGAGAAACCATTACAAAAGATGCCAAAATTAATGATAATCCCAGGAATAATAGTTCATTAGAATACGATGATACTGCGCCAAAATCAGTTGCAGCAAATCTATCATAAAATCTCATAAACAATGTATAAAATGGAATCATTGCATAGTTATTCTTAATAATAAATTTAAAAATTGTAAAAATTAACGCCCCATAAAGCAGTGCAATCATTACAGAGCTTGTTATATCGTATTGAAACCCTACATCGCCTGTAAATACCGCAACAACTAATATATAAGCAATCATGTTGCCTTTTACATCATTGCTCCACCCTTTTGTGATATCATACAACATTGCTGCAAGAAAAATATTAAAAGCAATAGGTCCAAAAAACGTATATGCATTTAATGTATCATACAGAGGGTAATATGAAGTCAAATTAAAACTTGCAAAATTAGGATTTAAATTTAACTGAAAAGAACCAGCTAACACTAATGAAGCAATCATGGTTAATGCTACAATTACTCCTCCATGAATTGCATCTTTCATTTTGATATTATTTATCGAAGGCTGTACAAGTTTATTGAGCGTTCCATACAACAATATATTAATCAGTCCAATAGCAATAAGTGCCCCACCTATAGAAGATATGTAGTACGTAGTCATCAAATTTTCAATAGGTTGATTTGTTGGCATAGTATTAAGGAATGATGAATCATTAAAGACACTAAGAATTCCAAAGATAGCAAATGAACCAAAAATTAAACCTTTTCTAACATTAATCTTTCGATCCATTAACAATTTAAAGGACCTCATTAGTAATAATCCTATCACAAAGATTGCTCCAGGAACGGTAAATAAAGTTCCAACAATACCTGACAAGCCTTCACGATCTCGTTTCATTCTAGCCCATTCCTCAGGAACAAAAACAAACTTAGTGAATCCAGATATCTGATCGCCTGATATTGAGATAATATTTTGAAGCTTCGCACCTTCATACTCCAACTCGTTATTATCTGTAAAAGTGAATGTCCAATCTAACCTATTAGGCTTTTGTGATTCCTGAGCACTAGTAAGGGTCACAGCAGATGTATTCATTCCTAAATATTCAAATAACGCATTTTCAGCAAGAACTTGTGCTTCTTCTCTGTTAAGCTGCTTACCTTCTTCTCCTTCTGGAAATCTGTTATTAAACCTCAATATATTTCCATCAAAATCCATGGATATCATGATTTCTCTAGTACGAGATTCTAATGGACCATCAAATTTTGCAAACCTTACTTTCCATCTAGGTCCTAACACGTAAGATCCTAGTAAAGAAGTATAAGTTTCTTGTCCAAGCTCCTCCCAAATAAATGAGGATGCAGGATATGAGTTGTCATCAAATGCGTATGCATTATATCCTTCAGGTAATGTAATATTATTATCAGATAAGAATTGATTTGCTATTGAAATTGCCTCTTCTTTGTCAATTGATGGTGAATTAACAGCAACTTCTACATTAGACAATCTAAAAGTACTGAAAATTCCAATTACAAATAGCATAGCTATTCCAACAATTTTTGGGTTTAAAACATTAGAAGCAGTTGGAACCGCATTAACTTCTTCTTGCCCTTCAGAAGTTTTTTTCTTTGGTGGAGTAGGTATAAAACCCTCATTCAATGATGAGGAATCAACATCTGACCACTTTTGATGTTTCATTCTAAAGTATAAGATAACAAGCAAGGGGACTAATCCACCAATGACAGTCATAAACTTGTCAAACATATATCCTGAAGAATACCAAATTGGTAAAGAAAATAATACAACATCATATACGTAGTGAGTAATAGCCCCAAAAACAACCCCTAATCTGAGATAAATCATACCATACACCACAATTGATGGTAAAAATAATTCAACAACACGAGCGTATGATGGTTGCGCAGGATAATTAGCATGTCCTGCACCAAAAATTAATGCCTGGATTACCATGGCTACCATTAATCCCGTAAAGCGCATATTATATCTTTGACCTATTAAAACCCCTGCAGCGATTGGGACCGCCCTAAATAACATTTCTTCCCAGAAACCAGCTTGTAAAGATATAGCTAAACCAGTATACCATGGGAAAATAGAAGCTAAATAATTTGGATCAAACGATGATGAAGCTGGAGACCAGAATCCAAAATTCTTTTCCATTAAAATGTAAAACGCCCCAACAAGAGCTAGCTTAATTGGAACAATTAAGTAAGCAAAAATAGTATCATTTAATACGCGTTTTGAGTTTGCAACGTTGGATGTCCATGTCTTCCAAATTTGAATATGTTTAGGAAAAGCTCTTCTTGTTAATGACTCTGCTGTAATAAACGATGCAGCCAAGATAAAAAACATGAGAATTCCATTGGCTACCATTCCCAATAATTGTTCAGTTAAAAACTGAGATTTTGAGGAAGCTGTATCATAACCCATCCAAATCGTAGGGTAAAAATTAAGATTTAAAAGAACATTTGAAAAAAGAGCAATAAAAGCTGCTGCTAAAACTGACTTTTTCCACCTCAACCAACCATTTCTATAAAATATTATCAGCGATGTAATTCCAATAGCTAGTAAGTAAATACCTAGAAAGGCAAAATTTGCAAATATTGCAATTGTATCATTATCAGATCTAATATTAGCAAATTCCCTTTGAAAGGACTCAGGTACAAATGCAAAAGGACTTACAGAGTTTATTATTGAGCCTGATACTGTTGCTCTTAATCTATATTTTGCTTCCCCAATATCTTGAAGATTATGCTCAAAAAGAAAAGAGTGATCTATTCTTCCATTTGGCATTTCCTTAAATGAGGATTCTATAAGATTGTAATCACTGAAATTTCCAGACCATTGATTATTAATATTCTGTTCAACTAGCGCTAAGGCGTCTTCTTCATCAAGATTATCAGAATCATATTCTTCTGGAATTTTTATTCTATAACCATTAGGACTTCCATCAGGCTTAAATTGAAACATCGCTTCAATGATCTCACCTTCTTTAAAGGAGCGTACCATCCAATTATATGGTGAATAAACATCGTTATCGATTATCTCTTGGAATTTCTCTTTACCACCCTGTTTTAACTCAACAAAATTTCGTAACGAATCATCAAAATTATATATAGATGCTTGTTCAAATGAATCATCTAGAATGTCAAATTGATTTGAAGCATTTGACGCAGCTTTAATTGCCTGTTGACGATCCATGGATACATTTACGCTTAATGTACCAAAAAAATCATTCCAAACGCTTGCAAGATAAAGCGTGGATAGAACTGCTAAAACAAGTGTTGATATAAGACCTTTATTATTAATCATTATTTCCCCTATAAATTATTAAGATGTAAAGTAAACTTTACTTATATAAATGTCAATGAACTAACTTCAAAAACTAATAGAGCAAAAAATTAAAAAAAATGGTAAAATTGATGACTAAAAAAGGAAATTATATGAAAAAAGAAAATTTGACAGATGAGCATTTAATTTTTCAAGATGCAGCTAAAGCTTTTTTTGAAAAAGAAATGAAACCAAACAATGAGCAATGGGAAAAAGATGGAATGGTTTCAAGAGATATTTGGCTCAAGGCAGGATCCAATAATTTTTTTGGTATTGATGTACCAGAAGAATATGGAGGTATGGGCTTAGATGACTATCGTTATAATACTATATTAATTGAAGAAAGTGTAAAAGCTGAAAATCCAGGATTTGGTCACTCGGTACAAAATGATCTTGTGGTGCCATATCTTCTTAGACATTCTACTGAAGAGCAGAAGAATCGTTGGCTTCCAAAAATTTGCAGTGGAGAAACTATTGGAGCTCTAGCAATGACAGAACCTGGTGGAGGTAGTGATGTTGCTGCAATCAAAACACTTGCAAAAGATATGGGAGATCACTTTTTAGTCAATGGAAGTAAATCATTTATTACCAATGGATTATTAGCTGATCTTGTAATTGTTGCATGTAAAACTGATTCTAAAGCAGGTGCTCATGGAATTAGTTTAATTATCCTTGAAAGAGGAATGGAAGGATTTGATAGAGGTAACAAACTTGATAAAATAGGCCAATTTGGACAAGACACTGCTGAACTATTTTTCAAAGACGTAAAAGTACCAAAAGAAAATTTATTAGGAGAAGAAGGCAAAGGGTTTTATTACATGATGGAGAGCCTACCTAAAGAACGACTATCAATAGCAGCAGGAGCTATTGCTGTTATTGAATTTGTTTTAGAGTTAACTATTCAGTATTGCCATGATCGTAAAGCTTTTGGACAAAAAATTGGTAGTTTTCAAAACTCAAAATTCAAATTAGCAGAAATGACTACTGAAGCTGAGATTGGTCGAACTTTTTATGATCAATGTGTTTTTGAATTGAACGAAAAAAAGTTAACTCCAGAAAAAGCTGCTATGGCAAAATGGTGGTTAACTGAACTGGAACTAAAAATAGTTGATCAATGTTTACAATTGCATGGAGGGTATGGCTATATTAAAGAATATCCAATTGCAAAAGCTTATTTAAACTCAAGAGTACAAACAATTTATGGTGGAACCACTGAAATCATGAAGGAAATCATTGGTAAATCGTTAGGATTTTAATATGGAAAGAAAATTAGAAGGAAAAGTAGCATTAATTACCGGCTCTGGAAGAGGAATTGGAAAAGAATTGGCTTTAATGTTAGCAAGGGATGGTGCTCACATTGTAGTAAACGATTTAGATGCAGATCCTGCCAATCAAACTGTATCTGACATCATGAATATGGGAGAAAAAGCAGTTGCTTGCAATGGAAGTGTTACTGATGATGATTTCGCAGAGCGATTTATTAATACTGCTCTAGACTCATTTGGCGGAATCGACATCATTGTTAATAATGCTGGTTACACTTGGGATAACGTCATCCAAAAAATGGATGATAAACAGTGGGATGCAATTTTAGAATGTCATCTTACTGCTCCATTTAAAATTCTCAGAGCTGCACAACCTCACATTAAAAGATTGTTTTTAGAAGAAAAAGAAAATGGAGTTACTAATTTTAGAAAAGTGGTAAATATCTCTTCTACATCTGGTATGTTTGGAAATGCTGGACAAATAAATTATGCTACAGCAAAAGCTGGAGTTGTAGGAATGGCGAAAACTATGGCAAAAGAATGGGGACGATACAATGTTAACGTCAATGCTGTAGGATTTGGACTCATTAAAACTCGCTTGACTGATGCAGATGCTGAAAAAGAAGAATCGCTCATTGATATTGAAGGAAACAAAATTAAAGTTGGTGTGAATTCTGCTGTATTTCAATCTGCTAAGACTATGATTCCTTTAGGTAGACCTGGCACTCCTCAAGAAGCTGCTGGAGCAATATATATGTTCTGTATTCCTGAATCCAACTATGTCACAGGACAGATTTTAATGTGTCATGGTGGTGGATTTGGATATTAAACCTCAAGATATTGATAGAATTATCGAAATGGCATGGGAAGATCGCACTCCCTTTGAGGCCATTGAATACCAATTTGGATTAAAAGAAAATGGCGTCCGAAAAATTATGAGGGCAAATCTTAAAAGAAGCTCTTTCGAACTTTGGAGAACAAGAGTTAAAGGAAGAAAAACAAAGCATAGCTCTACTTCCCATTCAACCAGATTTAAATCTTCAGATCAAAAATAAATGAAATATTTTAAACCATTTATACCATTTATAGCTTGTTGGATACTGCTATTTAACTCCAATAATTTACAATCTATTGCACTAATTAATGGTATAGGTCAATTAGTTTTATTTCTTTTTGTGGTATGTATTCCAATATGGAAAACAGGAAGAATGTCATATGTTGATATTGGTTGGCCATGGGGAGTTACATTAATTGGACTGATTACTTATTGTCAAATCAATACTATGACTCTTTCAAAAACTCTTATTATTACTGCTTACATATTAATTGGAAGCAGAATGGGATTAGGCGCATTAAAAATGTGGAGCATGGGATTATTAAAAAAAGAATTTACTCGTTATGAATATCAAAAAATACGTTGGGAAAAATCTAATAAAACAAATATAGGATTAGCAATGCAAGTAGAAGCATTAAGTCAAGGACTTGCAAATGCTTCATTTTTAGCAATTCCAATATTTCTTATGTCGGTATCACCTTCAACACAATTATTAACTCTTGAAATTATTGGATTTACAATTTGTGTTCTTTCAATAGTATTTGAAACAGTAGCAGATTATCAAAAACTTAAATTTTTAAGAAAAATGAAACGTCAAAATAAAAAAAATATGGTTTGTGATATTGGACTGTGGAAATACACAAGACATCCTAATTATTTTGCTGAATGGATGGTCTGGAATGGCTTAATTATTGCTTCTATACCCTCTTTTATAGCACTATTTGAATCAGAAGTACTTTGGATATGGACCTTAATTGGAATTGCTTTGTTATACACTTCAAGAATTATGTATATAACCTTAGTATATCTTACTGGGGCTGTTCCATCTGAATATTTTTCAGCCCAAAAAAGGCCCAGCTATAAAGCGTATAAACGGTCAACAAATATATTTTTTCCAGGTCCTATTAAAAAATAACATTTACTTTAGGAACATATTTTGTTATCCTCTATTTAATAAATATAAAAGGAAAAATTATGAACAAAATTATTTTGATAATTACAGGATTTCTCATTATCTCTTGCGGTTCTTTCAATGAGGCAAATGGCCAAGCAGAACTACATCTAAATAAAAATATTTCAACAGGACAAGAGTTGATCGATCTTCAAGAAGCATTTGATAAAGGTATCATTAACGAAACTGAATTCGAAACTATTAAAAATAGAATCGTAGATGGTAACGAAGTGTTTGTTATAGATATTGACGAAAACGATGATAATGAAGACGTTACAATAAGAATTTCCACCGATACATAAACAAGTAGGATTATTTTTGTAATAAACTATGGATGACGCTTGGATCTGCGAGTGTAGAAGTGTCACCCAAATCATCTGTTTCATTTTGGGCAATTTTCTTTAGAATTCTTCTCATTATTTTTCCAGAACGTGTCTTGGGAAGTCCAAAACAAAATTGAATGACACTTGGCTTTGCATGAGGACCAATAATTTTAGTTACAGTACTTAGGATATCTTGCTCAATCTCTGTTGAAGGGTCTACCCCTGTCATTAAAGTAACAAATGCATAAATGCCTTCGCCTTTGATTTCATGATTATATCCAATGACTGCTGCTTCTGCCACACCACTTGCAGCACCTATAGCTCCTTCCACCTCAGCTGTACCAATTCTATGCCCAGAAACATTCAATACATCATCTACTCTACCAGTAATCCAAAAATATCCATCATCATCTATATAAGCACCATCGCCTGTAAAATAATTTCCAGGTGCTTGAGAAAAATATGTATCTATGAATCGTTGATGATCGCCATATACTGTTCTCATTTGTCCAGGCCAGGATTGTGTCATTACTAAAAAGCCAGTAGTATTTCTTTCTGTTATTTCATTTCCTTCTTCATCTAGGATTGCTGGAATGATACCTGGTAATGGCAATGTGGCTGATCCTGGTTTTGTTGGCACACATCCAGGAATTGGAGACATTAAAATACCTCCAGTTTCGGTTTGCCACCATGTATCAACAATAGGACATTTTTCATTTCCAATGACATTAAAATACCAATGCCATTCTGGTGATTTAATTGGCTCACCAACTGTTCCTAATACTTTCAAACTAGATAAATCATATTTAGTTACCCAATCATCCCCTTCCTTCATTAATGCGCGTAGTGCAGTGGGAGCTGTATAAAATACATTCACTTTATGTTGTTCAACAATTTGCCAAAATCTTCCAAAGTCTGGGTAATTTGGAACTCCTTCAAATATCACCTGAGTTGCTGCATTAGATAATGGTCCATAGACGATATATGAATGACCTGTAATCCATCCAATATCAGCTGTACACCAGTAAACATCATCTTTGTGATAATCAAATACTAATTCATGAGTATGTGAAGCATAGACAAGATATCCACCTGTGGTGTGCATTACCCCTTTTGGTTTTCCGGTTGATCCAGAAGTATATAGAATAAATAATGGGTCTTCTGCGTCCATCACTTCAGCAGGACATTCAGTTGAGCATCCATCAATAAATTGATTCCAAGTAATATCTCTACCTTCTTTCATATACATATCATTACCAGAACGTTCCACCATAACTACTGTTGTTAAGGAAGGGCATTCATCTGTGATTTTATCAGCATTTTCTTTCATTGGAATATCAAATTTGGATCCACGTACTCCGTTATCTTGCGTAATAAGTAGCTTACATTCTGAATCATTAATTCTATTTTTTAAGGCGTCACTTGAAAATGCTCCAAATACAACTGAATGCACTGCTCCAATTCGTGCACAAGCAAGCATTGCTACAATAGCTTCAGGAATCATTTGCATATAAATGCATACACGATCACCTTTTTTAATTCCAGCTTGTTTTAATCCATTAGCAAATAACGAAACTTTTTCTAATAATTCATTGTACGTGACATTTTTTGAAATAGTAGGATCGTTTGATTGCCAAATAAGAGCTGTTTTTTTTCCTAAGCCGTTTTCAATATGTCTATCTATACAATTATAAGATACATTTAACTTTCCATTTGAAAACCACTCAATATGCGCTTTAGAATAATCTGTATTATTGATAGTGGTCCACTTATCAAACCAGTCAATGCGATTTGCAACCGACTCCCAAAAAGAATTTGAATCTTGCTTAGCATTTTCTCTTAAAGATTGATAGCTATCAAAACTACCATGTCCAACAGACGATTTGAAATTTTTTGGAACAGAATATTTTTTCATTTTATCAAAATAAGGATTCTAAATATAAAGGTAAATTGAGATATAATGACAACCGCTTGCAGCTAATACAAATAAATGCCAGATGAAATGATTGTATTTTAGCTTGTTATCTAACAAATAAAAAATAACTCCTGCTAAATATGTAAAGCAACCTGCAGTAATCCACCACAGTGCATCTGATGGAATTTGACTCACAAATGATTCATAAAAAAACAACCAAAGTCCTCCCATAAATATATACAAACTGGTTGTCACAAGATTATATTTTCCCGCTGTAAATACTTTCCAAGCTATTCCAAAAAAAGCAAGCAACCAAATTATAGTAAATAACAACCAACCCTGATTATCCTTCAACAATATTAATGTAAAGGGAGTGTATGATCCTGCAATTAAAATATAGATTGAAATCATATCAAACATTCTCAAATTGTATCGACTGTTTGCAGTTTTTGAGTTATGGTATAATGTTGATGCGATATACATAGTTGATAGACTTAATCCATAGATAAGTAAACTCATAAAATAAGTGAGGTTAAAATTCTGCAATCCTTTATTAATTAAGAATATCAATCCGATGATACTTAAAATGAAACCTATGCCATGAGACAAAACATTTAATCTGTCTTCTTTTTTGGAATAAAAAAATTGATTAGGCAAACTATTCATACAAAAAATTAGGTATAAATACTTTAATCATAAACATTTAAAAAGGTCTAGTGAATTACCGGACCTTCTTTTTATCTTTTAAAATGATTAAACCTGATAAATCAAAACTAGATTCCAAAAAAATTCAAATAAAAGACATGTTTAATGATATATCATCAAGATATGATCAAATCAACAAAATGATGACATTAAATATGGATAAGAATTGGAGAAAAATAGTATATAATCTTTCTATACAAGATAATCCAAACAAAATAATAGATATAGCAACAGGAACTGGAGATATAGCATTGTGTTTCGCAAATGATGATGTGGAAGTCATTGGAGTAGACAATGCATCAATGATGTTAGACATAGCAAATACTAAAGTAACAGAAGCGCCAAATGTAAAATTTCAATTAGAGGATGCAGAAAATATGAGTTTTGAAGATAATACTTTTGATGTTGCAACAGTAGGTTTTGGAGTTAGAAATTTTGAAGATTTGAATCAGGGATTACGTGAAATTAAACGTGTTTTAAAACCTGGAAAAAATTTAGTCATCCTTGAAACTGCTTTACCTTCCTTTTTTCTATTTCGATTTGGATATTTTTTATATACAAAATTTGTTGTTCCTGTTTTGGGAAGAATGATCGCAAAAAATCAACAGGCTTACCAATATCTTTCAACTTCAGCTGAACATTTTCCACATGGAAAAGAATTTCAACTAATTTTAGAGAAAGCTGGTTTCGAAAATATTAAAATAAAATATTTATCATTAGGTATCGTAAATATCTACCAAGCTTCAAAGCCAATTTAATTATTTTAATATACCTTTTTGGGTAATGACATAATCCATCTTTATATCATGCTCTTCTTGAAATGACTCATTTTCATATTGAAAACTGTATGCCAATCCAATCAACATGGTTGATGATGTTTTAGAAAAAGTTCTATCGTAAAAACCTCCACCCATTCCTAATCGAAATAATTTGTCATTAAAAGCAACACAAGGTATTAATGCTATATCAATTTCTTCAATATCTACAAACTCTTTATCTTGTGGTTCAAAAATTCCAAAATTGTTTTTTATAAGCTGATATTGAATATCAAATTTGGCAAATAACAGTTTTTTTGAGTCATTTTTAATTACTGGCAATAATACTTTCTTATTTTTTGAATGAAGATAGTTCATTATTTCAAGCGGTGAGGCTTCATTATTAAAGGGATAATATATTGCGACTGATTGATAAGATAACTCCTTTGCAAATTTCATCCATTGGGATAAAAAATTATCTGATAATCTAGCTACATGTGCAGTCGACAGAAGTGAACTTTCGCATCGTTTTTTGTTTCTTATATTTTCTTTGATAGACATTTCAAAACAGTAAAATAATATAGAATTGGAGCTACAAACCAAATCAATTGAGGAATAATTGTTAAGCCATTGTCATTTATTGTTATGAATACTGGGTTATACCAATTTTCAATAAACAGCCAAAGTTTTCCATTTCCATTTAGGTCAACTAGAAATTCAGAAAAACTTCCCCAGATAATCATTATTAATAATGCAGTTGAATTAAAGTTGTAAAGAAATTGTTTATTTTTTAAATAAGCTTTTGCTAGAAAGACTCCAGCAATAAATATCAAACCATCAATAAATGAGTAAGTAATATTTCTGACGAGTGGGATATCTATTGGCCAATCAATTAAAATTAAATGAAATGATTTTCCTGCTAGAGCGAAGGGAATTTCCCAGGTCAGGCCTACTAATACTCCCAGAAAATATAGATTGAAAAGTTCTCTTGATATTTTTTGTGTCTTATATAATGCGATAAATAATAATGGCGCACTATTCCCAATAATGAAAGCTGCACACATCAATTGGTTCGCAGAAAATAAATCCATTATTCTTTTACTATAGTTGTCCCAGCGTTTCCGTCTATCGCATCTTGTAAATTATCGATATTGGTAATAATTACTTTTTTACCATGATGTTTTAAAAAGTGAATAGCAGAACGAATTTTTGGCCACATGCTTCCTTGCTGAAAATGGCCTTCTTCTTGATATTTTTTTGCTTCTCCATCTGTCATTTGATCAATTGGAGATTGATTTTCAGTTCCATAGTGTAAATACACTTGATCAATATCGGTAACAATGTAGTATTCATCAGCACGAATCACTCTTCCAAGTTTTGCAGCTGTTAAATCTTTATCAATAACAGCATCAATACCATTAAAATTTCCATCATTATCAACAAAAACTGGAATACCTCCACCTCCTGCAGCAAGTACAATAATTCCGGCATGAACTAGCGTTCTAATACTAATACCATGCATTACAAAGTCTGGATCTGGAGATGGCACTACTCTTCTCCATTCTCCCGGATCTTGTTCCTTAACAATCCACCCCATGTTTTTTGCTCTTTTTTCGGCTTCTTGTTTTGAAAAACGTTTTCCAACAAATTTTGTGGGATTTTTTAAAGAAGGATGTTTTGGATCCACAACTACCTGAGTAACTAGTGTTACAACTTCCTTATCAATTTTTTCTTGATTTAAAATATTTTGGAAAGTTTGTTGAATCATATAACCTATAGTTCCTTGAGTACCAGCTACACAAACTCCAAGTGGAAGTGGAGATACTTCTTCTTGTGTTAAATCCATTCTTAAAAGCTCATCTCCAACTTGAGGACCATTACCGTGAGTAATACAGATATTATAATCTTCTTTTAAAAACTTAATGATTTCAATTAGTGATTTTTTGGTATTACTAAACTGGTCATTAATAGTACCAGCTTGACTCTTATTTGAAAGAGCATTTCCTCCTAGTGCTATAATTGCTGTTTTTTCCATAGAGTGTAATATAGGATAATTTTTAGTGTAAATACATATTTGTTAGAACTAATTATTTGAGAAAAACTGCCAAATAATTTGTTCGAAGGATAATCCGCCTAATGTCATATCAAACCAATCATGTCCACCGTTAACCACTTTAAGAAGTATTGCTTCAGTATCATTGTCACCATTAGCGTAAAGGTATCTTTCTACACTGCCTTCTGTTATTACTTCTGCATTAGAATCAGCATTATTATATCCTGCCCAGTATGAAATTGTTGAATCAACAGACATCATATAGTCTTCGATACCGTCATAAGGACGAGAACCATCGTTAGTCCCATTGGTAATCAATACAGAAGTTGCATGGGAAGGCGAACATTCACTAGAGTCATACATTGGCATTAAACCAGATACTGGCGCGATAGCAGTAATTAAAGAACTTTGAAAACATGCCATAGAGTATGAAAAATCAGCACCATTTGAATAGCCAGTTAAAAATACTTTATTAGAATCAATATTGTAATTTCCAATTAGCTCATATAATAAAGCTCCAAAAAATCCTATGTCGTCTTGACTACATTTATTATCACCACCAGGAGGATTTGTATTCCATGTAGTTCCTCCATTACAGATTAAGGCTTGAGGATATACAATAATAAAGTTATGCTGGTCAGCTAGAGATCTAAAATCAGCAGTATTTATAAAATATTGGCTATATCCACCAAAACCATGAAACGCAAATAGTATAGGCATAGGCGAATTGCTATTATTGTAGTTTTGAGGAATGTAAATTAAATATTCTCTATTTTCATTGTCATACATCATCGATTGACTAGACAATCCTATTTCTACATTAGTTTCCGGCTCTGTAATAGTAATTGCATCATTTTGAGTAAAAGTGCTTTGTCCTCCAGGTCCAGTTACTATTAAAGATATATCATATATTCCTGAATTTTCATAAGTGTGGGTAAATGAATAATAATTGCTTTCATAATCTGCGTCATCATCTACGTTCCACAACCAAGAATTTATATCGCCGGTAGAGGTACTAGTAAATGTTATTGAATGAGGTGCTTCCCCTTCTGCAGATGAAAAAGTAAAATTAGCAATAGGTCCTACAGGAAGTTCTACACCTCCACCATTTTCATCATTGTTATCATTATCAGACTGAGATGAAGTAGTTGAACCTCCTGAACATGAAAGGATAAATAATAATAAAATTAGATAACAATATTTTTTAAAAACTTCGATAATAAAATCCCCAATTAATTTTAATTATTAGAAACTACTTTAAAAGCAATAATATATTCAATCTCTAATGCAAAATTTCCTGCCTGTTTATCAGAAATAAGAATGCCTAAAGAATTTACTCTATGAACTTTTAATTTTGGTGCTCTTGTACTTCTACCAAAATAATATGGTTTAAAGCTTTCAATAGGAATTTCAATATCCATCCATTGATCTTTAACTGTTTTAAAATCAGCAGAATAATTTGCATAACTTCCACTCATATTAAGTCTAAACTTATAAATGTTTCCATCACCCTTAACTCGCAGTAAAAATTTAGTTGTTTCTTTTAATTGGCTTCCATCATAACCCATTCTTATAGATGCAAAACCTCCATTATTTTCAAGAGAAACATTACCTGCAAAAATAATATTGCTGACTTCGTTAAGATAAATATTTGACTGAGAAATACCTCCCATAACACCGTCATTGACAACTCTCCATTTATCAATGCCAATATTATTTGATGGATTTACCATCATAACATTTTGAGAAAATAAGTTTGTTGAAATAAGAAATAGTGTTAATAATAATTTTTTCACTCAAGAACTTAATTACAAAGCTTCATTAATAAATATTAATAAAATTTTATTTTCTGAAATGCTTTTTAAACTTCTTCTTCTTTTTAGATTTTTTGACTGGTTGTATATCACTTGTTGGCTCGAATCCTTCAACAATATACATCGGCAATTTTTGATTTAAAAGTTTCTGAATATCTCTCAATAATTTTTGTTGATCGCTACATACAAAAGATATTGCTTTCCCTGATTTACCAGCTCTCCCTGTTCTACCAATTCTATGTATATAGTCTTTTGCAACACTAGGGAGATCAAAATTTACTACTTGATTCATATTTTTAATATCTATTCCTCTAGCAGCTACATCTGTTGCCACCAGTATTTGAACATGATTTTTTTTGAACTTATTTAAAGCTTTTGTTCGGTAGTTTTGTGTTTTGTTACTATGGATGGCAACTGCAGTAATCTTTGCATTTATAAGTTTTTTGGTAAGTTTGTTTGCTCCGTGTTTTGTTCGAGTAAACACAAGTGCTTGGTTCCATTTTTTATTTTTTATCAAATGAATGAGAAGCTTTGCTTTATTACTTGCGTCAACGGGGTGACAATAATGCTCAATATTTTTTCCAGTTTCATTGTCTTTAGATACAGATATCTCAACAGGATTATTTGAAAATTGCTTAACCAATGATCTAAATGCGTTAGAGAATGTAGCTGTAAACATTAGATTTTGCCTTTTTTTAGGAAGATATTTATCAATTTTTTTAATATCGTTAATAAACCCCATGTCAAGCATCTGATCTGCTTCATCCAAAACTAAAATTTTTATTTTACTAAAATCGATTGCCTTCTGATGATATAAATCCAACAGTCTACCTGGAGTAGCAACCATAATATCTATGCCATTGTTGATAGACTGTTTCTGACTCACATCAGAAACTCCCCCGTAGATTGCAATAGATTTTAGAGATAAATATTTGCCATAAGATTTAATATTATCATGTACTTGAGATGCTAATTCTCTGGTTGGGGTAACAATTAAAGCATTCAATTCATGATGATTTCCATTTTCTCGTTGATTTGATAAAATTTCTAAAATAGGAAGAGTAAAACAGGCTGTTTTTCCGGTACCTGTTTGCGCTGCAGCCATTACATCTTTATGCTTCATAATTGATGATATCGCCAATTGTTGAATAGGAGTTGGTTCTTTATATCCCTTTTGCTGAAGCGCTTTAAGAATAGGTTCTTTCAAACCAATGTTTTTAAAGGACATAATTATTTTACAACCATATGAAATGCAATATACAACAAAGCTTAAACTATCTTAGGCTTTATTTTAATTATAAAAAGGATTCACAGTTTTCAAAACTACGTCGATAATTGGAAAGATTGTAATTACTTCTATGTACAGTAGTTGTGCATAAGCAAATCCTGGAATATTTGCTAAGACTTTAAAAACAAATATATAAAGCAAGTAAGCAGTAGAGAAATACTGTAATACTAGCATTAAAGGAATCCAACCAACAAATCCGATAGATAATATAATAATTGAAAATATAATTAGATTTATTCTATCTAAAAGAAAATTAAAATTTAATGATTTGATCAAGTTAATTAGTTTTTTCATTTAAACGTGGGCGATGAAGGATTCGAACCTCCGACATCCTGCGTGTAAAGAACGCAGTCTGTCGTCGATACTCTCTAAATTTCCTCTATTAGTTGCCACATAGTTAGCCCAATTTAAGCAATTACTTTCACATTTTCCACCTGCTTTGACCATTTTAATTGAGTGTCATTTAGGTAGTTCTGTGTAGTTTGCAGGCTACTATGTCTCATTACATTTTGTAATAAGTAAGCATCTGTGGTTTTTAAAGATAAGTTAGAACAGAAACTATGTCTTATATCGTGAAACCTAAGATGTGGTAATCCTGCTTTGATACAAGCATCTTTAAACTTCTTTGATATGGTAGTTGGATGATATTCATTTCTAATCATCACATCGTACATAGGTTTAACTGCATCTGGTAATATGATTCTTTCAGTCTTATTACCTTTACCTACTACTTCTATCTGCCAAAGATTAATACCATTACTCTCTACTCTTTTAAGAGTATGATACTTACCTCTATAAGCCTTATTAGAAGGGTTAGTATTTAACTCTCTAAGTCTTAGTCCTGTGTGATAGGCTACTTCGCAGTATGCTCTATATTCCAGACCCATACCAGACACAATCTCTTTAAATACATCTGGTTTAATCCAAGACTGAGTTTTATCAGTTGTCTTAATCTGTTTAATCTTAAATGGTAGTTTATCTATGTACTCTTGTTCTACACACCAATTAAGAAACTGCATCATATTCCTAACTCTAATGTTGATAGTGTGAGCAGAATCGTAGTTCTTATGTAAGTAAGATTCTATCTTTGGTTGATGAGACTTTACTATTTGGTTTATCTTTACATTACCAAGTATCTCAATCATCAGTTTACAAGCATAAGAGTAGCAATCAGTGGTTTGCTGTGAAGTAATAACACCATACATCTTTTTAGATTCTATCATCTCTTTAAATCCTTCTGAGATTGTAGGAACTAAATTACTGTAATTTGGAATTAGATCGTTGCGACCGATAGTTATATAGACTTCTGCTAACCAATCGTGCTTATCTGGAAAGAGTTTAGATTCTTTTTCTAACTCATTTACTTTATTTAAGAGTCGAGTAGCAGTTCGCTTATCCTTAGTCTTTAAACTAAGACGACTTATGCCAAAGTGTGATGATACTATTGACCAATTGTAGTAAGTCATAGTACCATTTACTCGCTTTGTATTCGGTTTTAAATATGCCATTGTTCATACCTTTCTGTTAAGTGTGGTATGCGACATAAACACATTTGTTTGACTCTAAAAGTTAATTGAATCTGCATTGAATATCAATTCCTTTACCTCTCGTTTCTGATTAGCATTTAACTGATTGAAA
>TARA_B100001093_G_scaffold376998_1_pt1 | contig 18495 bp, 16 predicted proteins | sample TARA_B100001093 | Tara Oceans TARA_B100001093 (sample SAMEA2623116) | marine metagenome | biome: marine biome (ENVO:00000447); feature: surface water layer (ENVO:00002042); material: "saline water (ENVO:00002010), including plankton (ENVO:xxxxxxxx)" | depth 5 m
AAAAATGACAAAAGAAATAAAAATTAAAGACCTAGTAAAGGCTGGTGTTCATTTTGGACACTTAACCAGAAAATGGAATCCAAACATGGCTCCATTTATTTATTCCGAAAAAAATGGAATCCACATTATCAATTTATACAAGACAGTTAAAAAGCTTGATGAGGCGTGCTCTGCTCTTGAGAAGATTACATTGTCCGGAAGAAAGATTTTATTTGTAGCTACTAAAAAACAAGCAAAAAATATAATTTCTGATTGTGCTTCTGAAATAAATATGCCATACATAACTGAGAGATGGCCTGGTGGAATGTTGACTAATTTTGTAACTATCCGAAAGGCTGTAAAAAAAATGACAGCTATAGACAGAACTAAAGAAGATGGAACTTTTGAAACTCTTTCAAAAAAAGAAAAATTAAGAGTAGACAGGACTAGAGCAAAGCTTGAAAAAAATCTAGGTTCTATTAGTACTATGACAAGACTTCCTGGAGCTTTATTTGTTGTTGATATTCGTAGAGAACATATTGCTGTCAGAGAAGCTAATAAACTAAATATACCAATATTCGCAATGGTTGATACCAATACGGATCCAAAAAAAGTTGACTTTGGAATTCCTTCAAATGATGATGCATCAAAATCAATTGAAATTATTTTGAGAAGAGTAACAGAATCAATAAAAGGTGGGCTTGATCTAAGAGAAAAAGAAAAAGCAGAAAAAGATGCTATAAAAGAAAAAGGAGATCAAGTAGAAACTAAAAATAACAAAAAAGATAAACCTGAATAATTGTAATATAATATGAGTAATATAACTGCCGCAGACGTTAATAAACTAAGAAAAAGTACTGGAGCCGGTATAATGGATTGTAAAAAAGCATTAGTTGAGGCTAATGGTGATTTCAATTTGGCAATAGAGAACTTGAGAAAAAAAGGTCAAAAAATTGCTGCTAAAAGAGCTGACAGGGAATCTAGTGAAGGTGCTGTTATTGCTAGAGTTAATTCTGAGTATAATTCAGGTGTTATAATTTCATTAAATTGTGAAACTGATTTTGTTGCTAAAAATGAATCATTTGTTTCACTTGCTGTTAGAATTGCTGAATTAGCATTAGAGGTAAATAATAAAGAAGAATTATTAAAATCTGAATTTGAATCAATGACAGTTCATGAAAAACTTATTGAACAAACTGGTGTAATTGGAGAAAAATTAGAAATTGGTTCTTTTGAAAAAATTAATTCAAGCTATGTTGGATCCTATATTCATGCCGGTAATAAAATTGCAACAATTGTTGGTTTATCTAATAAATTTGATAATTCAATTGATGTTGCTAAGAATTTATGTATGCAAGCAGCAGCTATGAACCCCGTAGCACTTAATGAAGATGGAGTAAGTAAAGAAGTAATTGAAAAAGAAATTGAAATTGCTAAAGAACAATTAAGATCTGAAGGTAAGCCAGAAGAAATGCTTGAAAATATAGCTAAAGGTAAACTAAAAAAGTTTTTTAAAGAAAATACTTTAATTAATCAGGCATTTATAAAAGACAATAAAATTTCTGTAAATGACTATATAAAATCTGTTAATTCTGAATGCTCAATTACTGATTTCAAAAGGGTTTCATTAGTTTAAACTTAATGTCTTTTAAAATACTATGATTATATTTACATAATCATTAAAATGCCGTACAAAAGAATTTTATTAAAGTTAAGTGGTGAATCACTTATGGGAAATAGAACCCACGGTATTGACCCTAAAAGAATTAAATCATACAGTAAGGAAATTTCTGAGTTAGTAAAAACTGGTGTAGAAATAGCAATTGTCATTGGCGGAGGAAATATATTTAGAGGACTTTCTGCTGCAAGTAATGGAATGGATAGGGTCCAAGCTGATTACATGGGCATGTTAGCAACTGTTATGAATGGTCTTGCTTTACAAAGTACACTCGAAGATCTTGATGTTCAAACAAGACTTCAAACTGCTTTAAAAATGGAATCAATTGCTGAACCGTATATTAAAAGAAAAGCCGTAAGACATTTAGAAAAGAAGAGGGTTGTAATTTTTAGTGCTGGGACAGGTAATCCTTTTTTTACAACTGATTCTGCAGCAGTTTTAAGGGCAATAGAAGTAAATGCTGATGTTATTTTAAAAGGTACTCGAGTCGATGGAATTTACAATTTAGACCCAGAAAAAAATAAAGGTGCCATTAAATTTGAGCAGCTTACTTTTGATGATGCAATATCAAAGAAATTGAAAGTAATGGATTCAACTGCATTTACTTTAAGTAAGGAAAATAATTTGCCAATTATTGTTTTTAATATGAACAAACCTGGCAATTTAATAAAAATTATAAAGGGAAAGCAAATTGGAACAATTGTTAATTAAATGGAAGAGTTAGAATTTATAATTGAAGCTAGTAATGAGCAAATGTTTAATACAGTTATTTTTTTGGAAAAGGAGCTTTTAAATATAAGAGCTGGGAAAGCAAATCCTAACATGTTATCTAGCGTTAAAGTTGATTATTATGGTGCTCAAACTCCCTTGAATCAAATTGCTAATGTTAATACTCCTGACTCTCAAACATTAACTATTCAACCTTGGGAAAAAGATAAACTAGGAGATATCGAAAAAGCTATTTTATCGAGTAATTTAGGTTTTAACCCCATGAATAATGGAGAATCAATAATAATTAGTATTCCACCCTTGACCGAAGAAAGAAGAAAAGAACTTGTGAAGGTTGCAAAAACAGAAGTTGATAATGCTAAAGTGAGTATTAGAAATGCAAGAAAAGAAGCGAATAATGAAATTAGAAAATCTGATGCTAGTGATGATATGAAAGCTAATTTTGAGGTAGATATTCAATCAATAACTGATAAATTCACCATAAAAATAGACTCAATATTTGTAACTAAAGAAAAAGAAATTTTATCTGTTTAATAATGCCTGAAAGAATACAAATAAAATCAATACTAAGTACTAATTGTATTGGAAAAATAGTTGCCGTTAATGGTTGGGTAAAAACGTTTAGATCCAACAGATTTATTAATTTAAATGATGGCTCATGTATTAATGATCTACAATGTGTCGTTGATTATGAAAAAATTGAAGAATCAAAATTATCAAAAATAAATACTGGAACAAGTCTGAGAATTGAAGGTAAAATAATCGAAAGCAAAGGAAGAGGACAAAAAGTGGAGTTAATTTCAAGTAATATTAAAATTCTGGGTGAAAGTGATCCTGAAAAATTTCCTATACAACCGAAGAAACACTCTTTTGAATTTTTAAGAGAAAATGCTCATTTGAGAGCAAGAACTAAGACCATGAGTTCAGTATTTAGAATTCGATCAAAAATATCATATCATATTCATGATTTTTTTTATAAAAAAAACTTTTATTATGTCCATACACCTATAATAACTGGAAGTGATGCTGAAGGAGCAGGGGAAATGTTTAAGGTGACTACGCTGGATCTTGGCAAAATAAAAACTGATCTAAATAATAAAATTAATTTTTCAGCCGATTTTTTTGGTAAGGAAACTAATCTAACTGTTTCTGGACAACTTGAAGCTGAAGCATTGGCTACAGGACTTGGAAATGTTTATACTTTTGGACCAACATTTAGAGCTGAAAATTCAAATACCTCAAGGCATTTAGCTGAATTTTGGATGATTGAACCAGAAATGGCATTTTATGACTTGAATGATAATATGGATCTTGCTGAATCATTTATAAATTATATTATAAAAAAAACCTATAAAGAATGTAAGGATGATATTCTCTTTCTAAGTAATAGACTACAAAAAGAGGAAATGACAAAACCAAAAGAACAAAGAAGTGAACTATCTCTTGTTGAAAGGGTTGAATTTATTATAAACAATAAATTTAAAAGAATTACTTATACAGAAGCATTTGAAATTTTAAAAAACTGTAAGCCAAATAAAAAAGGGAAATTTAAGTTTCCAGTTGATCAGTGGGGAATTGATTTTCAAAGTGAACACGAGCGTTTTTTAGTTGAAAAACATTTTAAATGTCCAGTAATTGTTTACGATTATCCTGCTAAAATAAAAGCATTTTATATGCGATTAAATAAGGACAATGAAACAGTCCGAGCTATGGATATTTTATTTCCTGGAATTGGTGAAATTGTTGGTGGCTCTCAAAGAGAAGAAAGACTTGATGTTTTAATCGAAAGAATTAAAGAATTAGGAATTGAAAAAAAGGAACTTTGGTGGTATCTTGATCTTAGAAAATACGGAACTGTAAAACACAGCGGATTTGGTCTTGGCTTAGAAAGATTAATTCAATTTATAACAGGTATGAATAATATAAGAGATGTAATACCTTTTCCCAGGACTCCAAAAAACGCAGAGTTTTAGGCTATATACTTTCTTATTTCGTAATTTTAAGCTATTAAATTAATATGCTTAATCAAAGATTAAAATTAAAATTATCACAGAAGCTTTCTCCTCAACAAATACAATTGATGAAGCTAATTCAATTGTCAACTCAAGAATTTGAACAAAAATTATCAACAGAAATTGAAGAAAATCCTGCTTTAGATACAAATACCAATGAAAGTATTGATTCAGATAATTTCGATGATAATGAAAATGAATTTGAAAAAGAAGAAAACGGTCAAGATGAGATTGACATTAATGATTATCTTTCAGATGATGATACTCCAGATTACAAATTAAAATCAAATAATTATAGTGAAGAAGCAGAAAAAGATATACCATTTGCATCTGGAACATCTTTCAATCAATATTTAAAAGCTCAGTTACATTCATTTTCTCTTAATAAAAAAGAACTACAGATTGCAGAGTTTATAATTGGAAGTCTAGACCCTCTTGGTTATTTAAGAAGAGATATTTTAGATATTTCTGATGATTTAGTATTCAGCCTTGGGGTAGATGCTGATGAAACTTTAATTCAAAATATTCTGGACAAAATATATCTTTTAGACCCCCCTGGAATTGGCGCTCGTGACCTTAAACAATGTTTGATTTTACAGCTGAAAAGAAAAATAAAAAGTAAAACAATTGATTTAGCATTAAGAATTATTGATGATTATTTTGATTTATTTTCAAAAAAACATTTTGATAAAATAAAGCAAAAATTAAATATTACTAATGATGATTTAAAAGATGTGGTTTCTGAAATTGAAAAATTAAATCCAAAACCGGGGGGAGCTTTCAATGAAAATACAAAAATTAACTCATCAATTGTCCCAGATTTTACAATTAAAATAGTTGATGGGGAATTAAAATTAGAATTAAATTCTAGGAATGCACCTGATCTTTACGTTTCAGAAGAATATAAAAATATGTTATCAGGTTATTCTGAATCTAAAAATAAAACTAAGTCTCACAAGGATGCTGTAATGTTCATAAAACAAAAGCTTGATTCAGCAAAATGGTTTATTGATGCAATTAAGCAAAGAAATCAAACACTTATAATGACTATGTCTTCGATTATTGATTTTCAAAAAGAATACTTATTAACCGGTGATGAAAGTAAAATGAAACCAATGATCTTGAAAGATATTGCTGAAAAAATAGAGATGGATATTTCTACTATATCAAGAGTAGCTAACAGCAAATATGTCGATACCCCATATGGAACTAAACTAATCAAGTCATTTTTCTCTGAGGGCATTAAAAATTCTGATGGTGTTGAGATTTCTACAATTGAAGTTAAAAAAACACTAGAAGATATTATTGATAATGAAGATAAAAATTCTCCATTTACAGATGATCAATTAACAAAACTTCTTAATAAAAAAGGATATCCAATAGCTAGGAGAACAGTTGCAAAATACAGAGAGATGATTGGAGCGCCTGTTGCTAGATTAAGAAAAAAATTATAAATGAATAATATTTCAATTATAATTGTAAACTTCAAATCTTGGAAACCATTAGAATTATGTTTAAATAGCTTAATTAACCAAACCAATATTAATTCCGAGATAATTGTTGTAGACAACCATTCAAATGACAGCAAAATAAATTTATTTAAAAAAAAATACGGTTCAGTAAAATGGATTGAAAATGATAAAAACTATGGTTTTTCAAAAGCCTGTAATATTGGAGAAATTAAATCTAAATTTGATATACTTTTATTTTTAAATCCAGATACAATACTTAAACCAGATAGTTTAGAAAATATTTTCAACAAAAAAATTGATTTTAATAAAACTCTTATAAGTATTAAACAAGTTAATAACAAAAATAAAAACACTTATGCCTATGGAAATTTTTTAGGCTTTTTAACATTTAATGGAATATTAAGATTTTTATATAGACAACTAAATAAAAAAACAAAAAAAAAGTTAGATAAACTTAATTACTTCTATCCAGACTGGGTATCAGGTTCATTTATTATAATTTCAAAAAAAATATTTTATGAAATTGGAAAATGGGATGAAAGGTTTTGGATGTATTACGAAGATATGGATTTATGTAAAAGAGCTAGAAATATTGATAAAAATGTTTTAATGATTAATGATCTTTTTTGCTATCATTTTCACGGATTATCATCCAGAATTGATTATGAGACTGAAATTAAAACAAAAACTGAGGTATTATTATCTAAGATAAAATATGTGAAAAAACATTTCATAGGATTTAATAAATTATTACTAGTCTACTTTATTTACTTTTCAATATTATTTGAATTATTACTTTTTTCAACGTTTTCTAAAGTTAAAAGAGGTATTCTTTTGGCCTTTTTAAAAAGAATCTAATTATTTATTTCAGTATAAAAAATTTCTAGCCTTAGTCTTTTATCAAAGTTTTCAGATTTGGGGTTAGGCCCATATAGTACAGTTCCTAAAGGATTTATAGCTGAAGAAAGAGGTATAGTATTTAAGTTAGAATTATCTCTTAAATCTAAGTTTTGTGAATTTTCAATTGATGAAGTAACAAATAGGCCTAACTTTTTAGAAATTGAATCATTTCTAACAATATTTTTAACATGTTCTGAAATTCTGATCTTATATTTTAATCCTTTATTATCTGATTCGTAGTGCAGAAGTCCATCATGAGTTGTTTTTTTATCAGACTCCTTATTCCCCGTTGAATTATCTATAAAATAGTCAATCAAGGGAATCTGAGATTCAATATCATAAAGATATAAACGTGCAGGTTCAATCAATCCACCATATGAACTTATTGTATTTTGATCTACATAAAAAGTCAAATTAGCTTCATTAATTAACCATCCATTAGATTTTATTTTATCTAAAATATTATCACCATTATTTTCAGTGAATAAATCAAGTTCGAGCATAATACCTTGTCCGCCTTTTAAATAAGCTTTACTTAAATTTTCTGTAGTGTTGATATTATCTAATATTTCTTGGTTATAACTTTCATTTTTAAATAAATTAAGTTGATTACCATTTAAAAGAATCTCAAAATCTTTATTTGCTTTTTCAATTGTATCATCAGTTGTATCATCTAAAGTATTGTTATCATTATACTCGTCATAATCGTAATTAATTTTAATTCTTGAATTTGAATAATCAAGAATCATCAATAAATCATCAGAAAAATCATAGGCACTTATTACCAATCCTTTAAAAAATAAATTGAAGTTATCTGGATTTTTTAGATCTATGTTTCCCTCCTGATCTAAAATTTTCGATTGAAAAAAAGATTTATCCAAAGGTATTTTTAATCTTGGTGACAATCTTTCTTTTACTTGAGTTGATTCATCAACTTCATTGGTATCAGGATCATCCTCATTATATATTATTATTTCATTAGTATCAATTTCAATATTATCATCAAATAAAGTTTCTTTCGTGAAATCTTTTATAAAGTAATCATCGGAATAATACTTTTGGAAAGATTCAAAATTATTTATTGGGTCATAATCTCTTAGATAATAATCCAATTCTTCAATCTTCATTTTAAAACTTGCATTGATATTACCGATTAAGGAATCAATATCATAGACAACAGCTCCATTGTTAGGATTAATTGTTTCAGTATCTTCAAGATCGTTAATTCCATCTCCATCGGTATCCGGGTTCAATGGGTCGGTGCCATTTGATCTTTCTTGAATATCAGAAACTCCATCACCATCACTATCGCTATAAATATCGTTACTATCAATATCGTATAAATCAATTACTCCATCACCATCAGAATCAAATGTATTATTAAAAAAAGGTATTTCTAATATTACATTATTTACTTTTTCATTTTCATTAATAACTTTTATGTTATTAGAATCTCCATTATTTTCTGAATCTGAGTCCCACTTGCCAAAAAAGGGATCAGGTTGAGAAAGACTTAACTGAGTTATAAATGAAACTTCAGATTTGCCAAAAATATTATCATTAATTTGTCCAAGCTGGTATGAACTTAAACCATTGGACTTGAAAGGAGGAATAAGTTTTTGTGTGGCAAAAACAGGAATATTTTCTAGGCTTGTTTTAAATGTATCAGATTTTAATATTTCTGTTCCAATAGAGTTATATTCCTTAGTGCAAGAAAGTGCTAAAAGAAAAGAAACTAATACAAAAAATCGATATAGCTTATTTTTCATCTAATAAATAACTATTATAAAAATTCATACATTTTTCTTTATAATCATCAGAAGAAGATGAACATTCAAGAATAGGAATATCTAAGTTTTTTAAAATATCAGAAAACTTTTCCTTTAGCTTTGAATTTAGTATAACTCCATCAGAATGTAAAAGCGAGATTCTATATAAGTTTTGGTATGATGAATCATTTAAAATAGAGATATTTGATTCATCAATTTCATCATATTTTATTTTTTTAACAAAATTTTTATCCATAGAGCCCTCTAAAGAATTTTCATATAATGAAACTATAACTTTTGTTCCATTAAAGATTGGATCATCCTTATAATAATGTTTCATATAAAGTGGAAGAAGTGAAGCAATCCAACCGTGGACATGAATTAAATCAGGCACCCAATTTAGTTTTTTAATTGTTTCTATAACACCCTTACAGTAAAATATGGAACGTTCATCATTATCTTTAAAAAACTTATTTTTATCATCTTTTGAGTATCCAGTTCTACCTTTAAAATAATCTTCACTATCTATGAAGTATACCTGCATCCTTTCCTTAGGAATTGAAGCAACCTTAAGAATTAAAGGCATATCCATGTCATCAATTATTAAATTAATACCGGAAAGCCTAATAACTTCATGCAATTGATGTCTTCTCTCATTAATAACACCATATTTTGGTATAAAGATTCTTGTTTGTCCTCCATTTTCATTTACAAGCTTAGGAAGAGCATAAGTTAAAGTAGAAATTTCCGTCTGAGGCATATAGGGGACAACCTCCGATGAAATAAACAATATTTTTTTTCCTTTCATAAATCCATATAATTACAAGATTTACAAAATTACAAAAATTATATAAGATTGGCATTAAAGTATTAAGTTTGAATGATGTTAAAATTTTCTTAATGATAATTGAGAACAAAGTAAAAAATGTACAAAAAATTATAAAAAAAAATAAATGTAATGGGAAAGAGATTTGCCTAATCCCAACTATGGGATCTCTTCACAAAGGTCATTTTTTTTTAATTGAAGAAGCTTTAAAAAAGAGTGGAGAAATCTGGGTCTCTATTTTTGTCAACCCAACTCAATTTAACGATTTAGATGATTATAAAAATTATCCAAAATCTATTAATGATGATATAAATAAAATAAAAGTTTTATCAGATAAAATATGTATTTTTTCGCCTTCTTTAAAGGAAATGTATCCAAATGATGTGAAACACGATACTTTTAATTTTGGATATATAGATAGTATTATGGAAGGTGAATTTAGATCTAATCACTTTAATGGTGTGGCAACTATTGTATCAAAATTATTTGAAATATTTAAACCTGACTTCACGTTTTTCGGGGAAAAGGATTTTCAACAAGCTTTAATTATTAAAAAGATTATTAATAAAACATTTAAAAAAACTAAACTAATTATTTGTAATACAGTTAGAGAAAAAAATGGACTAGCGATTAGTTCAAGGAATCAATTATTGAGTGAAAAAAAGTTCATTAAGTCTGCCATAATATACAAAATGTTAGTTTTTGCTAAAGATAATATCGGTAAAATTAGTATGCAAAAGCTAAAAAAAATTATTTACAGTAATATTAACAAATTACCTGGTTTTGAATTAGAATATCTAGATTTTAGGGATACTAATTATCTAAAAAAAGTTACAAATTTAAATTCGAATGAAAATATCAGAGTATTTATTTGTGTGATAGTTGATGGAGTAAGATTAATTGATAACATCAAGCTTAAATAATTATATTTATCAAATGAAAATTGAGATATTAAAATCAAAAATTCACAGAGCAACTGTTACTGGTGCAGACTTGAACTATATTGGCAGTATAACTATTGATGAGGTACTTATGGAAGCTGCTAATATAAAAAAAGGAGAAAAAGTTCATGTTGTAAATATTAACAATGGCGAAAGACTGATTACATATGTTATTAATGGCAAAAAAAATAGTGGTGAAATTACTTTAAATGGACCTGCTGCTAGAAAAGTTCAAAAAGGTGATGAAGTTATTATTATATCTTATGCATTAGTTGATTTTAATGACTGCGATAAGTTCGAGCCTACCGTAATTTTTCCTTCAAAAAATAATTTTCTTAATTGATGTTATCCAAAACGAAGACAATATATAATTGTTTTAATTGTGGTGCAAAATTTCCAAAATGGATGGGACAATGTAGTCAATGTAATGAATGGAATACAATAAAAGAAAAAATAGTTAGAAAAGAAAAACCAAATGAGCCTATTTTTAAAGAAAATATAGTTAGAGATATATCTACTATTGAAACATGTGAAAAAGAAAGAATTATTTTTAATGATAGTGAGTTTAATAGAGTTCTAGGTGGAGGGCTAGTAAGAGGTTCTGTTATTTTAATTTCTGGTGAACCAGGTATAGGAAAATCTACAATTTTACTTCAAAACTCTATAAACTCTAACGAAAAAGTTTTATATATTTCTGGTGAAGAAAGTGCAGAACAATTAAACTTAAGATCAAAAAGAATTTCAAACTCCCCAAAAAACTGTTTTGTTTTAACTGAAACAAATATTGAAACTATTTTAAAAAATGTTGAAAAAACTAAACCAGAGATTATTGTAATAGATTCTATTCAAACAGTTCAGACAGATTTATTTGATAATAGTCAAGGTAGTACAACTCAGATTAAAGAATGTACTAGTATATTGATTAAGCTTGCTAAAAATATCGGAATTCCAATTCTTATTGTTGGTCATATAACAAAAGATGGAAATATAGCTGGACCAAAAATTCTAGAACATATGGTAGATGTTGTTTTACATTTTGAAGGTGATAAACAACATCAATTTAGAATATTACGATCTAAGAAAAATAGATTTGGATCAACTAATGAAATTGGAATATATCAAATGAATGAAAAAGGTTTACAAATTGTTCTAAACCCAAGTGAATTATTTATATCGAAAAAAGACACTCTTGAATCAGGAACTGCTATTGCAGTGACTTTAGATGGTGATAGATCAATCATGATTGAAGTTCAAGCACTTGTTAGCAGTGCTGTTTATGGTACTCCTCAGAGGATTTCTAATGGTTTTAATTCCAAAAGGTTAAATATGCTTTTAGCTATACTTGAAAAAAAAGCAGGCTTTAAAATTGGGGTTAAAGACGTATTCATTAATATAACTGGTGGAATTAAAATTGATGATACGGCAATTGATTTAGCTGTAGTTTCAGCAATTTTATCATCTAATATTAATATTAGTATAAATTCAGATACATGTTTTTGTGCTGAAATTGATCTTTCAGGTGAATTACGTGGTGTAAGTAATGTTGACAGAAGAATTTCTGAGTCTGAACGTCTGGGTTATAATAAAATTATTGTTTCAAATAATTCTAAGATTGGCTATAATGTAAAAAGAATTGAAGTTTTAAAACTAAAAAACCTTGATCAAGTCGTAAAGCAAATTTTTAAGGAGAGGGGTTAGGAATTCTATTATTAATTATATTTATTTCAGAAATAATTTCTTCATTTAATTTAATTTTTACACTATCGATATTTTCTTTTAACTGTTCTATTGTTGTAGCTCCAATAATATTACTAGTTACAAAAGGTCTATCATTTACAAATGAAAGTGACATATGAGTTAATGAAATATTGTGTTTCTTTGCTAGATCATTGTATAAATTTGCTGCTTTAAATGAGTTTTCGTTATTATATCTTTTAAGTCTTGGAAAAAGATCTAGCCTACTATTTTTTGGCAAATTATTATTAAAATATTTTCCAGTTAAAACACCAAATGCCAATGGTGAGTAAGCTAATAATCCAACTTCTTCCCTCTTACATATTTCAGAACTTCCAATTTCAAATAATCTATTTAAGAGAGAATATGGATTTTGTATAGTAATCATTTTAGGAAGGTTATTTTTTGAATACTCTAAAAACTTCATTATTCCCCATGGATTTTCATTAGACAAACCAATTTGTCTAATTTTTCCAGCTTTTATTAATTCTTGAAATTTAAGTAATATAAATTGAAAGTTATCTTCCCAAGAATCATTAAAATATTGAAAGTTTCTGTTACCAAATGTGTTAGTAATTCTTTCTGGCCAATGGAGTTGATATAAATCGATATAGTCTGTCTTTAATCTTTTTAAGCTACTATTTAGAGCTTTTTCAATTGAATCACCCTTAAATCCAGATTTTCTAATATGAGCTGTATAATCTCCAGGTCCTGCAATTTTTGTGGCAAGTATGACTTTATCTCTGTTTTTTTTTTCATTAAACCAATTACCAATAATTTTTTCAGTGATAGCATATTTATCAGGAGATGCTGGAACAGGATAGAGTTCAGCTGTATCAAAAAAATTAATCCCTCTTTCTAAAGAATAATTCATCTGCTCAAATGCTTCATGTTGATTGTTTTGTTTTCCCCAGGTCATAGTACCTAAACAAATTTTACTCACTTTAATATTTGAATTTGGTAAGTTATTATAATCCATTATAATTTAATTTTAACACCTATTGGACAATGATCAGAATGTATAACATCTGAGAGTATATAAGATTCTTTAATACTCTTTTTTAGGGTTTGAGTTGCTAACAAATAATCAATTCTCCATCCTTTATTATTTGCTCTAGAATTTGCTCTATAACTCCACCAGGAATATTTATGTGGAGAGGAGTTTAAATATCTATACGTATCAATAAAGCCATTATTAATAAACTTATCTAACCATTCTCTTTCTTCAGGCAAAAAACCTGAGAATTTAGCATTTCTTATTGGATCATGAATGTCAATTTTTCTGTGACAGATATTATAATCTCCTCCAATTATAAGGTTTGGAATTGAATTCTTAATGTCATGTATATAATCAGCAAAATCATCCATGTATTTAAATTTAAAATCGAGCCTGTCAATATTTGTTCCGGATGGTATATACAAACTCATAACAGAAAAACTATCAAAATCTAATCTTATATTTCTTCCTTCAAAGTCCATGTAATCTATTCCAGTTCCATATTCAACTTTATTTGGTTTTATTTTAGATAATATTCCTACTCCACTATAACCTTTCTTTTTAGCTGAAAACCAATAATTATAATAGCCAAGTTCTTTAAATATTGAGGAGTTAAATTGATCTTGATTAGCTTTTGTTTCTTGTAAACAAACAATATCAGGGTTAAAAGTTTTTAACCAATCTAAGAAATCCTTTCTCAGAGCTGCTCTAATTCCATTTACATTATATGAAACTATGTTAAGCACTATTCAATAACCAATTATTAATATCTAAAGATGATCTTAAAAAATCTTCTAATTTATTAATATGAATTCTTTCTTGATTCATACTATCTCTTTCTCTGATAGTTAAAGTATTGTCCTCTACAGTTTGATGGTCTATAGTAATACAAAATGGTGTTCCAATTGCATCCTGTCTTCTGTATCTTCTACCTATCGCATCTTTTTCATCATAAATTGTACTATACTTGAGTTTAAAAAATTTTTGAATTTTTTTTGTTAGTTCAGGTAATCCATCTTTTTTTAGTAAAGGTAAAAAAGCACATTTATAAGGAGCTAATATTGAAGGAACTTTTAATAACGCTCTTACAGATTTATTATCTAATTGCTCATTAACAAGAGATGAAGAAAAAATAGCTAAAAACATTCTATCTAACCCTATGGATGTCTCAAGCACATATGGTGTGAATTTCGAATTATCAGCGGGGTCAAAGTATTTAATTTGCTTTGTTGAATATTTTTCATGGTTTGATAAATCAAAATCAGTTCTGGAGTGAATTCCTTCTAACTCTTTAAAGCCAAAAGGGAAATTAAATTCAATATCACATGCTGCATCTGCATAATGAGCTAATTTTTCATGATCATGAAATCTAAATAAATTCTTATCAATTCCTAAAGACAAATGCCAATTTAACCTTTGTTTTTTCCAATGTTCATACCAATCTTTTTGGGAACCAGGTTTTATAAAAAACTGCATTTCCATTTGCTCAAACTCTCTCATTCGAAAAATAAATTGTCTTGCAACAATTTCATTTCTAAATGCTTTACCAATTTGAGCTATTCCAAAGGGAATTTTCATCCTTCCTGTTTTCTGAACATTCAAATAGTTTAAAAAAATTCCTTGAGCTGTCTCAGGTCTTAAAAAAAGGTCTGTTGAACTTCCTTCATTTGCACCTAGTTGAGTTTTAAACATTAAATTAAATTGTTTAACATCAGTCCAGTTCTTAGATCCAGAAATTGGACATACTATATCACAATCTTCAATAATTTTTTTTAATTCAGTTAAGTTATCATCATTTAATGCTTTGGAAAATCTAGTATAAATTTCTTTTATCTGACTTTTATATTTTAAAACTTTGGGATTTGTTGAAAAAAAAGTTTTTTCATCAAAACTATCTCCAAATCTTTTAAATTGTTTTTTTTGTTCTTTTAAAATTTTAGATTCAATTTTTAGTATATAGTCTTCAATTAAATTATCAGCTCTATATCTTTTTTTTGAATCTTTATTGTCAATGAGTGGATCATTAAATGCATCTATGTGTCCACTTGCCTTCCAGGTTGTTGGGTGAGTGAAGATAGCAGAATCAATGCCAACAATATTTTCATGAAACTGTACCATTGATTTCCACCAATAATTTTTTATGTTATTTTTTAATAAAACTCCATTTTGACCATAATCATAAACAGCACTCAATCCATCATAAATCTCACTTGACTGAAAAATAAAGCCATATTCTTTAGCATGGGATATTATTCTTTTGAATTTTTCTTCAGACATATAGCAAAAATAGTACTTTCATTAATAAACACTTACCAGATTTAAAAATAAAATTTTACTTTGCATTTAAAATGAAATCAAATTATTTTATTCCATTATTTCTAATTTTAATTTTATCATGTGCAAAAAGAGGTATTCCTGAGGGCGGAGATATAGATGAAATAGCTCCTAGATTTGTTAAAGCGCAACCAGAAAATAATTCAATATTTTTCAATGATAAAAAAATTAGAATCTACTTTGATGAATATATTAAACTTGATAAATTAAGTAGTCAACTTGTAGTTTCACCCCCAATTGAAAAATTTAACTATTCAATTTTTCCACAAGGAGGTGCTTCAAAATTTATAGATATTGAAATAAATGAAAAATTTCAAGATAATACAACTTTTGTGTTCAATTTTGGTGAGAGCATAAAAGATAATAATGAAGGCAACTTACTTCCCTATTTTAAATATGTTTTTTCAACTGGATCCTATATTGATTCTTTAGAATTAAAGGGGAATATTAACTCTACTTACAATAGAAAACAAGATGATTTTATTACTGCTATGCTTTATCCTTTAAATGAAAAATTTAATGATTCAACCGTTTTTAAAGAAAAGCCATTATATGTTGCTAGTACTTTGGATAGTACGTTTTTCAATTTCACTAACCTAAAAAAGGGATCTTACAAATTATTAGCAATAAAAGATTCTAACAACAATTATATTTTTGACCCACTAAATGAAAAAATTGCTTATGAAGATACTATAATTAATATACCCTCAGACAAAGTATTTTATTTAGATTTATTTGAAGAAATTCCGTCTTATAAAGTTTATAAACCTTATCAAGAATTTTCAAATAAAATCTCGTTTGGATTTAGAGGAAATATAGATTCATTAAAAATATTATCAAATAGTGAAAAGTCTAAAAGTATTATTACAAAAGAACGAGATAAAGACACATTGCATTACTGGTTCAGAAACTTCGAACATGATACATTAAAGTTTACATTAAAAAATATAGATACTATCAACTATTATAAAATCCCGAACAAAGATTTTGAAAATGACACATTAATTATATCTGAGAAAAATAGCTCATTTAATTTAGGAGATAAATTTATTTTAAATAGTACAATCCCTTTAAAAAATATTGATTCATCAAAAATTAATATTATTAATAAGGATTCTACAAGTCAAACTTTTAAAAGTGAAATTGAAAATGGAATTGATATTGTTTTTGATTTCGAAATTATTCCTAATGATAAATATTTTATAAAAATCTTACCTGATGGAATTACAGACTTTTTTGGTAATTCAACTGACACTCTAAACTATTCATTTACAACTAAAAAAAGATCTGACTATGGTAATATTTTTATTAACTTATCTAACATATCTTTTAAACCGATTATAGTTGATTTGATTGATATGAATGAAAAAATTATTAAGTCCAAAAACCTTACAAATAGCTTTCAAGCATGTGTATTTGAAAATATTACACCTGGCGATTATAACTTACGTTTAATACATGATAAAAATAAAAATGGTAAATGGGATACTGGAGATTATTTAAGAAGAGTAAAACCTGAGAAAGTTATACATTATAATGACACTATAAAAGTTAGAGCTAATTGGATTATCAGAGAAAAAATTTAATTTTATTTTTTTAAATTAGCTTTAACATATTCTCTGTTTAGTTTCGCTATATAATCCAATGAAATGCCTTTTGGACACTCAACATGGCAAGCACCGGTATTTGTACAATTACCAAATCCTTCATCATCCATTTGATTAACCATGTTAAGTACTCTATCTTTTGCTTCAACCTTTCCTTGAGGGAGTAGAGAAAATTGAGAAACTTTAGCGGAAACAAATAACATGGCAGAAGAATTTTTACAACTTGCAACACATGCTCCACAACCTATACATGTGGCAGCATCAAAAGCTTTATCAGCATTTTCTTTTTCGATTGGAATTGTATTAGCATCTAGAGTATTTCCTGATGTATTTATGGAAACATAACCTCCTGATTGCTGGATTCTATCAAAAGCTGTTCTATCAACAACTAGATCTTTTACAACAGGGAATGCTTTCGCTCTAAATGGTTCAATATAAATAGTATCACCATTATTAAACCTTCTCATGTGTAATTGACATGTTGTTACTAACTTATCTGGACCATGAGGCTCTCCATTTATAAACATTGAGCATGACCCACAAATTCCCTCTCTGCAATCGTGATCAAAAGCAACTGGATCTCCATCCTCAGCAATTATCTTTTCATTTAATACATCCATCATCTCTAGAAAAGACATGTCAGGTGAGATATCATCAATCTCATAATCTACTATAGATCCTTTAGAGAGATTATTTTTTTGTCTCCATATTTTAAGCAGTAATTTCATTTACTTGTAAGATCTACTTTTTAATTCCACACTTTCAAAGATTAGTTCTTCTTTATGTAATTTAGATTGTTCAATATTCTTATTATACTCCCATGCTGAAACAAATTTATAATCCTTGTCGTTTCTGAGAGCTTCCCCTTCTTTAGTTTGATATTCTTCTCTAAAATGTCCTCCACAAGATTCATTTCTATTTAATGCATCAACTGCGAATAATTCTCCAAGTTCTAAAAAGTCAGCTACTCTTAATGCTTTGGCTAATGATTCATTAAAAGAAAATTGATCACCAGTTACTTTTACCGACTTATAAAATTCTTTTCTTAATTTCTGTATTTCCTTTATTGCACTATTTAAATCCTTTTTATTTCTCGACATACCACAATTATTCCAAATTATTTTACCAAGAATCTTGTGAAAATAATCAACAGATTTTGTGCCATTATTTAAAATAATTTTATTTATTTTTTCTTCTATATGTTTCTTTGCATTATTGAACTCTGGAGTATCGGATGATATAGGCCCAGTTTTTATGTCATCTGCCAAATAATCATTTATTGTGTTGGGTAAAACAAAATAACCATCAGCTAAACCTTGCATCAGTGCAGATGCACCAAGTCTATTTGCTCCATGATCTGAAAAGTTAGCCTCACCAATTGCATAACAACCTGGAATTGTGGTCATAAGATTATAATCAACCCACAGACCTCCCATCGTGTAGTGCACTGCAGGATAAATCATCATTGGCGTTTGATATGGATTTTCATCAACAATTTTTTCATACATCTGAAATAG
>TARA_B100001093_G_scaffold247506_1_pt1 | contig 18483 bp, 11 predicted proteins | sample TARA_B100001093 | Tara Oceans TARA_B100001093 (sample SAMEA2623116) | marine metagenome | biome: marine biome (ENVO:00000447); feature: surface water layer (ENVO:00002042); material: "saline water (ENVO:00002010), including plankton (ENVO:xxxxxxxx)" | depth 5 m
ATACTCCACCCACGCAGCTGGCATCTATCATTAAAAATTTAAACCAAAGACTAACTGCTGAAAACTTAGACTTTGTAAATATAATTTCTCCTGAGAATTTTAGAGTAAATTCTAATGATCCCAATACCTCTACATCAAATTACATCGCAAGTATGTTTTCAGATCCTGAGGTTGTAAGTGCCACCGATGTCGTTGCGACCCACACTTATCAAAGCAGTGTTAGTTCAAACGATTGGAATGTTTTAAAAACGGTTAGTTTAGGTAAAGATATATGGGTCACAGAGGCAGGTAACTTGCACAGTCCTAATTTTGATATGTCTGACGCTAGCTACCACATTGAGCGCATCATGGATGGGTTTAATTATGGGGGCTTGACAGCATACATGTTTCATTTGTTTTATGAACAACACGAATATCAAAATGAGGTTAGTCCAGGTCAAAATTATGGATCTTCAGCATTGGTTCTATGGGATTCAAATTTAAATATCATTTTACCTAAGCGTTATCATGTTTTTAAGCATTTTGCAAATTTAGTCAAGAAAGATTACCAAAGAATACACTGTAATACCTTCGGAGATGCTTTAAGAGTTTTGGCATTTAAATCACCAGACGGCACTAAGATTGTACTTCAGCTTTTTACAGAAAGTAACTTGAGTAACTTCGATATTGAAATTCCAAATGGAACAAGCTCCATTGCGCATTATATTACCTCTAATAGCAGCAGTGAAAGCTTTTCACCCGTTTCAACAAATGATATAGATCTTCAGGCTAATTTTATGGAGATGACAATGGCTTCAATGTCCATGCACAGTCTCGTTTTTAATATAGATTCAAGTCTCAGTTCGGGTTCAAATTCATCGCAACGCGATGATTTTCAAATCATGGCTTTTCCCAACCCTGTAAAGACCCGATTGGAATTGCGTTTTCCTAAAAATCAAGCGCGCGAGATCAGTATTTTTCAGTACAATGGTTCCAAAGTATACTCTGAAAACTTTCCAGCTTCCAAAAATGTGAGTATTGATGTAGGATTTTTGGCATCAGGTTTGTACGTTTTAAAATCAAGCAGTAAACAAGGCCAAAAGGCTGTCAAATTTATAATAGAAAACCGATGAAAATAAATTTATATCCAATCCGCTTATCGATTATTTTGTCTCTGGCACTTTGCTTTCATTCCAATGCACAGCAAAAATCAGCCACACCTAATTTTATTTTTTATTTAGCCGATGACCAAGATTTATTAGACTACGGAATTTACGGCAATCCCAAAGTGCATACACCGGCTGTTGATGCCTTGGCAAAGGAAGGGATGCGTTTTAATAATTTTTATACCAATCAAGCGATTTGTGCACCCAGCCGTTCTCAGATTTTCACGGGTATGCATCCCGTAAAAAATGGTTGTATGGCCAATCATTTAGCAGTCAAACCCAATATCAAAACAGTCATCAATTATATGGAAGCTGAGGGCTACGATGTGGTCTTAGCTGGTAAGGGACATGTAAAGCCTAATTCTGTTTTTCAGTGGACTGAGTATTTTAAATCGGTAGATCACCGTTATTTACCCCTTGAAAAACTTAAAACATATTTAGAAACGACTCAAAACCCCTTTTGTGTATTTATCACTTCTGACTTTCCGCATGGCCCTTATCCCAAAAATTCCAGCTACTCCAACGCCGATATTTTTCGATTGCCCTATGACAACGATTACATTCCAAACTTTAAACGCGGTTACTATCAAAACATAAAAGATGACAATGCTCAATTAGAAAGTGTGTTAAGCATTGTAAAAGCCAATAACTTGATTGAGAATTCAGTTTTTATTTACGCCTCAGATCACGGTATTTCAGGTAAATGGGGGGTTGCTGAACAAGGTCTAAAAGTTCCATTTGTGGTTCGATGGCCAGCAGTTGTTGCAGCCAATACAGTTTCTGATGCCATGTTAAATTTTGTAGACATATTACCCACTTTCTTGGATATCATTGGCGCTAAAATTCCAAAAGATATTGATGGTAAAAGTTTTAAAGAAATCTTAAAAGGCAGCCAAGACCCTGTTCACAAATATATTTACTCCATTGCCACAAAGCAAAACATACAAGCTTGTAAGGTATTTCCAAGTCGAGCTGTTAGGGGCATTCGATATAAGTTTATAAGAAATTATAACTCTGCGGAAGTTGTAGCTTCTAATTATGGTGAAAATCCCGCGGTCAATGCTTTTATAAAAATGGGTGCGGAATCTTTCCCAAACATCCCTTATGAAGAACTATATGACTTGGAAAAAGACCCCTATCAGAAAAATAATTTAATAAACAAACCTGGTTTTTCAGCGATTAAGCAAGAGCTCTCATCCGCTTTAAATACTTGGATGCTTTCTCAGGATGATTTTTTATTGACCCATAAAATGCCTCTTATCAAGCCAACCTTACACCCCCTAGATCGCATTTCTAAATGGAACAAAGTTGATTTAGATTTGGTAGGAAAGCTAAGTGAGAGCGATTATATTCCAGTTCATTATTAAATTATAAAAATGAATCTATTAAAAATTTTTAAACGCCTTACATTCTGTCTGATTTTTGTTGTTTCAGCAAAAGCTCAGCAACTTTCTGAAAAACCATTGAATGTGGTCTGGATCAGTTGTGAAGACATGGGGCCTGTTTTAAGTGCCTATGGCAATAAAGTGGTGAATACTCCGAATATTGATCGCTTGGCCAATGAAGGGGTTAAATATACCAATGCTTACGCAACCGTTGGGGTTTGTGCACCCAGTCGTTTTTCTATCATCACTGGAATGTATCCAGCGCGCTTAGGAGCTCACAATATGCGAACTGGGGATCACAACAACTTTAAGTGGCCAGAGCAAATAAAGTTTAGAAAAGACAAGGGAGTTCTGGACAAGACTGGTATAAATATTCCTGATTACGAGGTGGTGACTCCCGCTTATGTAAAACCTTTTCCGGAATACTTAAGGGCCAATGGATATTATTGCGTCAATGACAACAAATGCGATTATCAGTTTAATGCACCTTTTACGACCTGGGACGATGTTTACGGTGGAGGTTCTTACAAAGATGCCCCAGAAGGGCGTCCTTTTTTCTATGTCAAAAATTACTATACCACTCACGAATCGCGCATATGGTTGCGAAAGAATAAACCCATGACGGTGCTTCCTGAGAATGTTGTTGTTCCTGATTATTATGCGGATCTGCCAATTGTTAGAGAGGGTATTGCGCGTAAATATTCTAATATTGAAGCTTTGGATAAAGAAATTGGGCAGCTTTTAGATCAATTGGAAAAAGATGGGGTTTTGGATCATTCCGTGGTCTTTTTCTGGAGTGATCACGGAGGCAATCTTTTGCGGCAAAAAAGAGCGGTTGGAGAAAGCGGATTGCATGTCCCTTTGTTGGTGCGTTATCCAAACGGATTTAGAGCGGGTGAAACTGACACTCGAATGGTTTCATTGATGGATCTTGGGCCAACTGTACTGTCTTTGGTCGGAATTGAGCCTCCAAAATACATGGATGGAAAGGCTTTTGCGGGTTCTTATCAGCAAGCTGCAAGAAGATATATTTTTGGATCAGCCGATCGTTTTGATGAATGTACTGATATGCAGCGCTCCGTTTTGGACGGGCGTTATGTCTACATCAAAAATTTTATGCCTGAGTTGCCTTTGATCTATAGAAATAAATACAGAGAGCAAATACCAATGAATAAGCGCTTGATTGAATTGAATATAGCTGGAAAACTTCATGGAGATGCTGCTTATATTTTTATGCCAAAAAAACCAATTGAAGAACTTTACGATCTAGAAACAGACCCATATGAAGTAAATAACCTCGCCAACAATCCGGTCTACTCTGAAAAGTTACAGGAATTGAGAAGTCAACTCAGTCAATGGCAAATACAGATAAAAGACCGCGGTTTTACTCCCGAAAGTGAAATCATCAACGAATTTTGGCCGGATATGAAACAACCCATTACAGCCGATGTTGAAATTGAAAAACACAACAATATCATGACTTTAAGCTGTAAGACAGAAGGCGCTTCAATGGCCTATCAGCTTGGATCGGCGATCGGTTTCAATTATTGGCAGCTATATAGCGAACCTGTTCCCATTCAATCCAATGAAAAAATAAGTGCCCGTGCCATTCGCATCGGCTACAAAGCTTCTAACATAACAACTTCCAATTAAATCTTTAATTCCTATGAACTTCATTACAAAATGCACTTTCTTTATTTTTTGCATCCTTTTATTGCCCTGTTCCATTAAGGGTCAATCGGGGACTAAAAGTCACAATATTCTTTTTATTTCAATAGACGATTTTAGACCAAAGATCAACTCCTATGGGGAGTCTAAAATGATAACGCCCAATATAGATAAATTGGCATCAGAAGGACTTCAGTTCAACAATGCCTTTACCAATATCGCTGTTTGTGGTGCCAGCCGAGCGAGTATCATGACCGGAATTCGTCCCAGCCAAGCCCGTTTTAACGATTACACATCAAGGGCCTCAAAGGACACTCCTGACGCAATTAGCTTAAACCAACTTTTTATGGAGAACGGTTATGAGACGATTTCATATGGTAAGATCTATCATTATCCCAATGATACTGGACAATACTGGTCAGATAACGACGGGGGCGCTCACCAAGCCGATTATCAAGATCCTGAAGCTCAAGTGCGAAAGCGCAACGGAGAAATTGGAGAACATGGCCGTAAGGGTCCTGCATTTGAACATCCGGAGGTAGATGATTACGCCTATAACGATGGAAAGGTCACCAAAAGGGCCTTGGACAAAATGAAGGCTCTCAAAGCCGAAAACAAACCTTTTTTTATGGCGGTTGGATATGTCTCTCCCCATTTGCCCTTTATTCAACCCAAGAAATATTGGGACCTCTACGATCATGACGAGATTCCCTTGGCAGACAACGCATATCAACCTAAAAACTCACCATATATTGCCATGCATTCTCAGCACGACAATGCCGAGTTGAGAAATATGTATTTAGACATTCCTGCCAAAGGACTCCTTAGCGATGAAATGTCTAGAAATTTAGTTCACGGTTACTATGCAAGTGTCAGTTATATGGATGCCCTTATTGGAGATTTAATAAATGGTTTAGATGATTTGGGTCTTCGTGAAAATACCACCGTCATTTTGTGGAGCGATCATGGGTTCTTCCTTGGAGAACATGGATTTTGGTGTAAGCACAGCACTTTTTATGAAGCCATTAAAATTCCTTTTATCATATCATCGCCTGGGTTTGCCAAAAATCGAACTACAGATTCCTTCACTGAATTGGTTGATGTCTATCCGACGCTTTGTGAATTGACGGGCATGGTGCCCCCAAAATACATCCATGGAAAAAGCTTGACACCAGTGATGAAAAACCCTGAGTTGAAATTGAAAGATGAAATTTATACGCGCTACAAACAAGGCGAAGCCGTGGTAGACGAAAACTACTCCTATACAGAATTTTTTCAAGGTGAAAAATACATAGGAAATATGTTATATGACTTAAAGCAAGACTCGAAACAAAACAAGGATATTTCAGAATATCCAGCCAATGCCGCCACGATTGAAAAATACAGTAAAAAATTAAAAACAATGCGAGATTTTGTCAATCGAGATCCATTAAAAACGACTTTAGATTAAAAGTGTTATTTTTAAGGCTGAGTACTTCCTTAAATACGGCTTTGAATCGCTTTGGGTTTTAAGGCTGTTTTAAAGTTTTTCACGGTTCAAAAATTATAATTAAAAGAATCTTAATTAACCAAACAAAAATGACTGTCAAGTTTAACTTTCTTTGCATCTATAACCATACAAATAACATAAAGCTTCTGTTCTTTTTATTGTTTTCAGGATGCCTTTTTGCTCAAGATTATTATGTTTCTATAGAGGAAGGCTCTGATTCAAATGAAGGCTCAGAAACGGCTCCTTATAAAACGATTAACAAGGCTATCTCTCAAGTCAGTGCTGGCGGAACTGTTTATGTGATGGAGGGGACCTATAGAAATAATGGTTATGGCACTGTCAATGTTTCAAACTATACCAATATGAACCTGGATCATGTTGTGACCATCAATAAATCCGGAGCGGAGGGTAATTATATCACATTAAGGAATTATCCTGGAGATCTGCCATTGATAGAATTTGACGGTAGGGGTGGTATTGTAATTTCCAACAACATGAATTATATCATTGTTGAGGGTTTTGAAGTTATTGGTCCCTCACAATCAATTAATTATGATATGGCCATGGCCAATAGAGCCTATAAAGTACAAGTGGCGGAAGACAATGATGACAGTACGAATTACAACCACACCTATTTCTCTGGAAAGGGAATTTGGGGGGGCTATGTTGCACATCACCACATCACAATTCGAAATAACATCGTTCATGACACACCTGGATCTGGAATTCGGTTTAATGATTCTGATCATATTATCATTGAGAATAACGAGGTTTACAATACCACTTGGTGGACTTCCTCTGCCTCATCGGCAATCGTATATGCTGAATCCATTGCCGCCTCAGAGGCTGATAATGGTACGGATGTAAAAATGATCATGCGCGGGAATTTAGTTTACAACAATTGGAATCGCATTCCATTTTATGTCACCCAATTGCCCGACAATTCAGGGAATACCAATCCCAATTATGGGACTGCGAATTACAACAGTATTTTAGATGGACAAGGCTTGTATGTAACCAGAAGTGATGACAATTATAACGGGACTTTTTTATTTGAAAACAACGTCTGTGCAAACAATGGAAAAAACGGAATCAATTTTGACAATTCAATAAACGCCTCAGCCATTTTTCAAAATAACACCTTGTATTACAATGGGGTTCACGAGATCATTCAAGATATTTCTGTTGCCAATGGCAATGCTGCACACCGGGGTCAAAAGGTAGGGGGCATCAAAGCCAATAAAATTTTAAATGCTACAGTTGTTAATAATATTGTAGTCAACAGAGATAATTTATTTTCTGCTATTGAGATTCCCAATTATTATGGAACTCGATATGTGGGGAATAATATTTTTTTAAATGGTAAATTACCATCCGGTGACAATGGGGTTCCTTACAATTTTATTGCATGTTGTAATTTGATTGATATAGATCCTTTGTTTACTGAGGTACCTATTGTAGTCAATGGTGCCATTGACATCACTCAAACCAATTTTCAACTTACAGAAAATTCTCCTGCTATCGATGCTGGAGATTCAAATTACTCGCCTGACAATGATTATTTAGGGAACCCAAGACCCGCACTCCCCAATGCAATTTCCTATTCAAGCTTTGAAAATTCAACAGGAGGCTGGTCCTCGTTTGGAACCCCCAGTTTAGAATCTAGTTCGGATACTTCAAAATCTGGTGACAACAGTCTCTTGGTAAGCAATCGAACCCTCAACTGGCACAGTCCCAGACTGGTTTTAAATGGATTGTTAACTGTTGGTGAGACCTATACTTTTTATGTTTGGGTAAAATTAGCCGCTGGAGGTTCTGGCACAACCCAACTTCGAATTAAAAATACAACAGCCAACACTTATACCGATGTGGCCTCAACTAACGCCACAAATGACAGCCAGTGGACGCTTTTGACCGGAAATTACACCCCTACTAATCAAGATGACCTTTTTGTTTTTGTCAAAGGACCCAATGTTGGTAACGGGGTTGTTAGTGATTTTTATATTGATGATTTTAGCTTGGTAACTCAAGGATCTGCTGAGGTTGATTTTTCTAATGTTGATGACATTGTCGATATTGGCGCCTTTGAGTTTTTAAATGCAACTGCTGGGGTGAACCAGACCACCACTCAGTTCGGCCCTGCTTTTTTATATCCAAACCCTGCAAAGAATCAAATATCGATCTCGAAATATACCGCCAATGATTTAGTTGATGTTATGGATTTATTGGGAAAAAATTACCATCTTCCAAAACGTGAAAATACAGAGCAACAAATCTTGACATTAGATGTTTCTTCCCTGAGTAATGGTGTCTATCTGCTAAAAATTCGCAATTCAAATACCAATACTTTTCAAACGCTTAAATTTTTGAAAAACTGACAATGTTTTTATTAACAAATCGAAAACAATGAAAAAATTAAAAAAACCTCTCTTTGTAGTATTCTTATGTGGGTTGATTTGTTTAATTGGCTGTGCCAACAGAACTGTTTCTGATTCAAAACCAAAACTCTCATTGGCAAAACATTTTAATGGACTATTTTACTTGGGAGCGGCTGTAAATGAAAATACTATTTTGGGAATGGACTCAAAATCAAAGAAAATTATAAATACACAGTTCAATACCATCACCCCAGAAAATTCTCTAAAATGGATGTTTATTCAGCCTGAGCCCAATAAATTTAATTTTAAAGCCGCGGATAAATATGTTGAAATGGGTCTTAAAAATGATATGTATATCGTAGGCCATGCGCTGGTGTGGCATTCTCAATTGGCTGATTTTATGCAAAACATAGACAACCCTAAACAAATGCAGCAGCACTTTGAAAATCACATACAAACTTTGGTGTCTCGGTTCAAAGGAAAAATCGATGCTTGGGATGTGGTCAATGAAGCCTTTGAAGAAGACGGTACATTAAGGCAGTCTGTTTTTTATAATAATTTGGGTGAGGCTTATATCGAAAAGGCCTTTAAACTCGCTCATAAAATGGATCCAGAAGCCAATTTAATTTACAACGACTACAATGTATACAAGCCAGAAAAAAGAGCTGGAATTTTAAATATGGTCAAACAATTTATTGCCAATGGTACAAAAATAAATGGCGTAGGAGTACAGGCTCACTGGGATTTAAAATCTCCAAGTTTAGAAGTTATTGAGGAGATTATATTGGACATCCATGCCGCTGGTGTTTCTGTTTCTTTTACAGAGTTAGATATTTCTGTATTGCCCAGCCCTTGGGAAATGGTGGGTGCTGAGGTCAGTCAAAATTTTTCTAAGTTTGAAGGGGATCCTGCTATGGACCCTTATCCCAACGGATTGCCAGAGGCTGTTCAAGATCAACTTGCAAAGCGTTACCAAGATATTTTCAATCTGTTTGTCAAACACAGTGATAAAATTGAAAGAGTGACGTTTTGGGGCGTGATGGATAAACACTCATGGTTAAATGACTGGCCTATCAAAGGACGTACCAACTATCCCCTTTTATTTGACAGAAAATACAAGCCAAAAACTGCTTATAAACGCCTTCTTGAGTTAAAAACCAACTGATAAAATATCAATACATTCTCTATGAAATCAACTTCCGAAAAATTATCAATAATTGAAAAAATTGGCTACAGTCTCGGAGATTTGGCTGCCAATTTGGTCTTTCAAACCCTAATGACTTATTTGGCTTATTTTTATACGGACATCTATAAGTTAGATGCCAACGATGCAACGGCTATTATGTTTACGGTGGGTACTGTGGCGGCTTTTGGATTCAACCCGATTGTAGGGGCCATTGCAGACCGTACAAATTCTAGATGGGGTAAATTTCGCCCTTGGATTCTTTGGACAGCCGTACCATTAGGGGTGGTTTCTGTCCTGGCCTTTAGCACTCCTGACTTTGCTTATAAGGGCAAGGTGATTTATGCGGTTATCACCTATACTTTATTGCTTTTGCTCTACGCTGCAAGTAACCTACCATATTCCGCGCTTAGTGGGGTTATTACGGGCAGTATGAAAGAGCGCAATAGCATTTCATCTTATCGCTTTGTGGCGGTGATGTTTGCCCAATTTTTTGTCCAAGTTTTTATGTTGCCGATTATTATCTACGCCGGTGAAGGCGATAAAGCCGTCGGAATTGAAATTGTAATGACTTGGTTGGCCGTCATAGGGACCATTATGTTATTAATAACTTTCTTAACCACTCGTGAAAGGGTGGTTCCCACTGAAGCGCAAAAATCCACGGTTGTGGAGGATTTAGCAGACTTGATGAAAAACAAACCTTGGATCATCATGCTAGTTCTTACCACACTTACATTTGTGTCTTTGGCGATGAAAGGCGGGAGTTATGTGTATTATTTTGAAAATTACATTGATGCTTCCAGACTGACAAGTTTTATCAACCCGGTTTTAGAATTTTTATCTAGTGTTGGAATCAACTTCTTTGGAAATGACCCCGTTTCAGCAGGCTTTGGTTTATTCAACGCTGGTGGCATCATCTTTATGATTGTTGGTATCGGTTTATCAAAAGCCCTAGCGGATAAATACGGTAAGCGAAACGTTTTTGGTTTATTTTTACTGATCGCCACCTTATTTATCATTGCGTTTAACTTTTTTGAGTCTTCGTCAATTGAACTCATTTTTGGAGCTCAAATATTGCACGGATTTTTCTATGGTATCACCATTCCTTTGTTGTGGGCCATGATTGCCGATGTGGCCGATTATTCTGAATGGAAAAACAACCGCAGGGCAACTGCCATTATATTTTCAGCCATGATGGTAGGCTTAAAACTAGGTCTGACTATTGGCAGTTCTTTGGTTACTAAAATTTTAGATCACTATGGCTACGATGCCAAAAGTGTTATAGGACAAACATCAGAAGCCATTCAGGGAACAAAATTATTGGTAAGTATCTATCCTGCCATCCCATTTTTATTGGGTGTCGGGCTGTTGTTTTTCTATGAAATTAATAAAACCATGGAAACACAAATAGAATTAGAATTAAAACAAAGACGAAATACTTAATAAGCATGCCTGAAGATAATATTGACCATATAGATTTTGATACATTAAATAAGAAAGCGCTTTCAGCGCCTTTGGTTACTCATATTTACACTGCAGACCCCTCTGCCCATTATTTTAATGGGAAAATATATATTTACCCGTCTCACGACATTGATGCCGGTGAAGCCTTTGACGATTTGGGGAGCCATTTTGCCATGGAAGATTACCATGTCATTTCCATGGATAACATTGACAGTAAAGCCGTAGACAATGGTGTGGCTTTACATGTGGATGATGTGCCCTGGGCTCAACAGCAAATGTGGGCACCAGATGCCAATGAAAAAGATGGAAAATTTTATCTTTTCTTTCCAGCAAAGGATTATAAAGGTATTTTTCGAATTGGCGTGGCTGTTAGCGATTCACCAACAGGGCCTTTTAAAGCCGAGCCAGAAGCCATAAAGGGTAGTTTTTCTATAGATCCGGCTGTTTTTAAAGACGATGATGGCGCCTATTATATGTATTTTGGTGGTCTTTGGGGTGGTCAATTACAACGCTGGAGAACTGGAAGTTTTAATTCCGATCAAGCTGAAAGCCCCACAGCATTCCTTCCCGCTGATGATGAACCTGCACTGTTGCCATTGGTGGCTAAAATGTCAGATAATTTATTAGAATTTGCAGAGACTCCCAAAGAATTAGAAATACTCGACGAAAAAGGAAATCTTTTACTTTCAGGAGACAATGACCGTCGCTTTTTTGAAGCCGCATGGTTGCACAAACACAATGGGAACTATTATTTTTCATACTCCACTGGAGATACTCACTTTATATGTTATGCCATTGGAGACAATCCCTATGGCCCATTCACCTATACGGGGCGAATTCTAAACCCTGTTGTCGGCTGGACCTCCCACCATTCTGTGTGTGAGATAGATGGGAAGACCTATTTGTTTTACCACGATTCATCTCTTTCAAAAGGGATTACGCATTTAAGATCGGTAAAAGTTGCAGAAATTAAATACCGTCCTGATGGCTCTATTGTTACTTTAGAACCCTATAAACTTTAGACACCATTTTTAGTTTTTATAATTTAGGCCTATATTGTAAATAACATTATTGATTTTTAGCTGACAACAAGATGAAACAAAGACATCTCATTCATTTACACTGGCGAAGTGGTTTTGGAATTAAGCCCTCGAGCCTGCAGTCGGCCAAAGCTTTGAATAAAAAAAAGAATGTCAATTCAATTTTTGAATCTTCTAAAAAATTTGAGCCCATTCTAATCGATTTATCTGAATTTGATGATTTTCTCAAGACACCTTATCAGAAGTATAAAAAAATACACGGTGGGGATGCTGCCACTAAGTTGAGACAAAAGAGTCAAAAAAAAGTCAGAGAATTGAACTTTGTGTGGTTAAAAAAGATTTCAAGCTCCCAGTGTGTATTGAGAGAAAAAATGACGCTTTTTTGGGCCAATGTATTCGTATGTAGAGACAACCATATTTTTCATATGGTTCAGTTTAACAACTGTTTGCGGACCCATGCCTTAGGAAATTTTGGAAATTTTGTAAAGGCCATTGCCAGAACCCCTTCCATGCTTAAATACCTCAACAACAATAGAAATATCAAGTCCAAACCCAATGAAAACTTTGCGCGAGAGCTTCTGGAGCTTTTTACATTGGGCCTGGGAAATTACTCTGAGCAAGACGTCAAGGAAGCCGCAAGAGCCTTCACAGGTTGGAGTTTTAAAGCCAATGGTGACTTTATAATGAGAACCAACAAACACGACGAAAACTTAAAAACATTTTTAGGAGTCTCAGGGAATTTAGACGGCGATGATGTCATTGATATCCTACTAAAACAGAGAGAATGTGCAGAGTTTATTTGTAAAAAAATATACACCTATTTTGTAAATCCAGTCATTGACCCCTCTCATCTAAAAGAATTAACAGCTTTGTTTTACAAAGATTACAACATAGAGAAATTGATGCGGCATGTCTTTAGTTCTGATTGGTTTTATGATGAAAAAAACATCGGAGTCAAAATTAAATCCCCTGTCGAATTGATGGTAGGAATCAACAAGACGGTTCCTTCAGTTTTTAAAAAACAGAGCCAAGTCACTTACCTTCAAAAAATGATGGGTCAAATTCTTTTATACCCTGTCAATGTTTCGGGGTGGAAGGGAGACCGATACTGGATTGATTCAAATTCTTTAATGTTTAGATTGAAACTTCCATCAGTGCTCTTAAACAATGCGAAGATCAGTTTAAAACCCAAAGGGGAGTTTGAAGACGACTTTGGCAATTTTTACAATCAAAAAAATCAAAATTTTACAGTTTCCGATAAAGCGAGAGCTTATTTTGAGACCCATTATTCCAAAACGCCGTTTAAGCGATTAAAGGCCATTTTAGTGTTGCCAAAATTGGATGAAGACACCAAAGAAATGCTAAAAATTTATCAGAACCAAAACGCATTCCAATATTGTATTCAATTGATGTCGATTCCAGAATACCAACTTTGTTAAATTTGTAGTTTATGAAAAGAAGAGATTTTTTAACCAAAACTTCCCTCGCTAGTAGCCTGATGCTGGTCCCAAATTTCATGAAGGCTTTTGAAGGCTTGGACCCAGCAATGCTAGGCTATAAGAAATTGGTATTGATTCAGTTGTCTGGAGGCAATGACGGTTTAAATACCATTGTTCCCTACAGAAATGACTTGTATTACAAATACAGACCAGGAATTTCAATTTCTAAAGATAAAGTGCTTGATCTCAACGGAGAATTGGGAATGAATGAAAATCTAGCCCCTTTAAAATCTCTATTTGACAAAGGGTATTTGTCAATTATAAACAATGTAGGCTATCCCAATCCCAACAGATCTCATTTTAGGTCTACCGATATTTGGCACACTGCCAGCAGCTCTTCAGAATATCTAGATTCTGGTTGGATGGGCCGTTATATTGATCAGTATGGAAAAAAACCGCACAGTGGTATTGAAGTAGATGACTCTTTATCTCTCATCATGAAGGGTCAAACAATGAATGGCATTGCAACCAAAGACGCAAAAAAAATGTTTAACAATGCCAAGACCCCTTTTTTTAATAAAGTTTTGGAAAATCAAACTGCTGCACACTTAAGTGAACACAACTTGGGTTACTTATACAAAACAATGGTGAGCGCTCAATCTTCTGCTAAATATATTTATGAAACCTCCAAAACTTCAAAGAGTACAAAATCATACCCTAAAAATCCATTCGCGAAACAATTAAAAACCACTGCTGAGTTTATCAATTCGGGCTTGGAAACCAAGGTTTACTATGTGTCAATGGGAGGCTTTGACACCCATGCCAGTCAATCCAACAGACAATCGAGATTGCTTAAAACCTACGCAGAGGCGATCGATGTTTTTGTCAATGACTTAGAGGCCTCAAACAGCTTTAAAGATACTTTAATTGTTACATTTTCTGAATTTGGAAGGCGTGTACAGCAAAATGCCGCTGCAGGCACAGACCACGGCGCCGCAAGCAATCTTTTTATCATTGGCAAACAACTAAAAAAGCCGGGGTTTTACAATGCCAGTCCAGATTTGAGTAATTTAGACTCCAATGGGGACTTAAAATATTCAATTGACTTTAGATCGGTTTATGCCACACTCTTGGAACATTGGCTAGACGCCAACCATTCAAATATACTGGGTCAATCGTTTAAAACTTTAAACTTTATTTAATTTTTCGTTGATGTCATTCCTAAATTTTTTAGCTTCAATTATATTATTAATAGCTTCATATTTACTACATATTACCCTTTATTTAAAATACTTTTGAACACCAAAAACACCAATTTATGCATTCAAGATATTATTTAGGCTACGATTTGGGCAGTTCGTCTGTAAAAGTCGCAATCGTGGATGCCAGTACAGGTGAAAATATTTTAAGTCTTCATGAGCCTAAACACGAAATGTCAATTTTGTCTGAGCAGAACGATTGGGCAGAGCAAGATCCAAATGATTGGTGGACATACCTTTGTCAAGCCACCAAACGCATCCTACAAGAGTCAAAAATTGAGGCTTCTAAAATTGAAGCCGTTGGTATTTCTTACCAAATGCATGGCTTGGTCGTGGTTGATTCTGACGGTCAACCTTTAAGGAATTCCATCATTTGGTGCGACAGTCGTGCTGTGGACATTGGAAAAAAAGCCTTTGTGGATTTAACTAGGGAACGCTGTGTAAGTTCTCTTTTAAACTCGCCTGCAAATTTTACAGCTTCAAAGCTCAAATGGGTCAAAGAGAACGAACCTGAGACCTATAAAAAAATTCACAAGTTTATGTTGCCCGGAGATTTTATCGCTTATAAATTAACCGGGTCTATTTCTACCACAAACAATGGTTTATCAGAAGGTATTTTCTGGGACTATGACTCCAATTCAGTAGCCAATTGGCTGTTGGAATATTATGGATTTAATCCAAATTTAGTCCCCAAAATAGTAGAAAATTTTACAGATCAAGCTTATATTTCAGAGTTGGCCTCAAAAGAAACAGGATTGCCCAAGGGCATACCCATTACCTATCGTGCTGGTGACCAACCCAACAATGCTCTTTCATTAAATGTGTTTAACAGCGGTGAAGTCGCTGCAACTGGTGGTACTTCTGGGGTTATTTACGCAGTAACTGACAATAAAAATTCGAGTGAAGCGAGTCGCATCAATCATTTTGCCCATGTCAATTATTCATCTAAAAAACCGACCATTGGTAAACTGCTATGCATCAATGGTGCTGGAATTATGTACCGTTGGTTGCGCAATCAGAGCTCGGCTGAGTCCTATGAGACGATGAACCGTAAAGCCTCTAAAATCGCTATTGGTTCAGAAGGTTTGGTTATTTTGCCTTTTGGAAATGGGGCAGAGCGCATGCTAGACAACAGCAATATTGGAACACAGTTTTGTAATATCAATTTAAATCAACATTCTAAAGCCCACCTTTACAGAGCAGCACTGGAAGGCATTGCATTTTCATTTGTATACGGTATGGAGATTTTAAAAAATGACAATGCTCAAATAAAAGTCATACGTGCTGGAAACGACAATCTTTTCAGATCTGAAATTTTTGCCAAAACACTGGCTACGCTTATTGGTTATGAAATAGAAATTTACAACACCACAGGTGCCATTGGCGCTGCCAGAGCTGCAGGCTTGACAGATAAAGATTTTGAGCGTTTTGGTAAAAACATTTCAAATAACGATCATGTGATGACCTTTAAACCAATTGAAAATAAGACCCCGTATCTTGAAGCTTACCAAAATTGGAAAACAGAACTAGAAAAACAAATCAAAACAAAATAATGATACTGACAGGAAATAAAGAATATTTTAAAGGCATTGATGCCATTGAATATGAAGGCAAAGATTCGGACAACCCACTCGCATTTAAATATTATGACCCCGAGCGTGTTGTGGCTGGTAAAACCATGAGAGAGCACTTTAAATTTGCCATTGCTTATTGGCACACTTTCTGTGGACAAGGCTCCGATCCATTTGGTCCTGGGACTCAAAATTTTCCATGGGACCAATCCTCAGATCCGTTAGAAGCCGCCAAGGACAAAGCCGATGCTGCCTTTGAGTTTATCACTAAAATGGGCTTTGATTATTTTTGCTTTCACGATTTTGATTTAATTGCTGAAGGGCCAACGCTGTCCGCCTCTGAGGAACGGCTCTCTGCAATTGTTGATTACTTAAAGCAAAAACAAAAAGATTCAGGGGTAAAACTTTTATGGGGAACCTCCAACTGTTTTTCAAATCCCCGCTTTATGAACGGTGCTTCTACGAATCCAAATTTTGAGGTTGTGGCACGTGCAGGTGCTCAAGTAAAACTTGCTTTGGACGCGACCATGGCACTAGAGGGTGAGAACTATGTGTTTTGGGGTGGTCGCGAAGGCTATATGTCTCTTTTGAATACTGATATGGGAAGAGAGCTTGATCACATGGGTCAATTTTTGACCATGGCCAGAGATTATGCTAGAGCACAAGGTTTTAAGGGAACATTTTTTATCGAACCAAAACCCATGGAACCCATGAAACATCAGTACGATTTTGATTCAGCCACGGCCATAGGATTTCTAAAAGAATACGGCCTAGACAAGGACTTTAAATTAAACATTGAGGTCAATCATGCGACCTTGGCACAGCATACCATGCAACACGAATTGGCCGTTGCAGCCAAAGCCAATATGTTAGGCAGCATTGATGCCAACAGAGGCGATTATCAAAACGGATGGGACACGGATCAATTTCCAAATAATATTCAAGAGACCACAGAAGCCATGTTGGTTTTTCTTCAAGCCGGAGGATTGCAAGGCGGTGGGGTTAATTTTGATGCTAAAATCAGAAGAAACTCAACAGATATGGAAGACGTATTTTTAGCCCATATTGGGGGTGCAGATACTTTTGCACGTGCCTTGATTACCGCTGATAAAATCATGACCGCTTCTCCTTATAAGAAATTACGGGAACAGCGTTATGCCTCATTTGACTCTGGAAAAGGCGAGGCCTTTGAATCAGGCAGCTTACAGTTGCAAGACCTATATCAAATTGCGCTGGAAAATGGAGAAATTGGTTCTCAAAGTGGTAAGCAGGAACTCTTTGAAAACATCATCAATCAATATATTTAGTAATAAACCAACCAAAATATATTTATGAACCATTTACTTCTAACAGCTTCCTCTGTCCTAGAGGGTATTGACTGGGTTGTCTTAGGTCTTTATTTTTTGGCATTGGTGGCTGTAGCGGTTTGGGTGCTGCTTCAAAAAAACAACAATACAGAAGATTATTTTTTAGCAGGAAGAAATGTAGGATGGTTTGTAATTGGTGCTTCAATTTTTGCTTCAAATATAGGATCTGAACACGTTGTAGGACTTGCGGGGACTGGATTTGAATCTGGCACTCCCATGGCGCATTATGAGCTTCATGCGTGGATTGTTTTATTATTGGGATGGTTGTTTTTACCTTTTTACATTAGAAGTGGCGCTTTTACCATGCCAGAATTTTTAGAGAAGCGCTTTGACAGCCGTTCGCGTTGGTTTCTATCTCTTTTCTCTTTGGTTGCCTATGTCCTTACTAAGGTTTCTGTGACCATATATGCAGGTGGTATTGTGGTGTCTGAACTCTTGGCTATTCCCTTTTGGTATGGTGCCATTGGCATTGTGATTTTTACAGGAATTTATACGGTTATTGGTGGTATGAAAGCGGTGATTTACACTGAAACCTTACAAACCGTTGTTTTGATTTTGGGATCTGTGATTATTACTTATTTAGGATTGCAAGAAGTGGGCGGCTGGTCTGAATTAAGGGCCACGGTTACGGCTGTAAGTCCAGATCATTTTAATATGTGGCGTCCGATGTCGGATCCGCAGTTTCCATGGACAGGCCTTTTAATTGGTGGAACCATTGTTGGAATTTGGTATTGGTGCACCGATCAATACATTGTCCAACGCACATTGGCTGCTAACAATATTAAAATTGGAAGACGGGGTGCTATTTTTGGTGCCTATTTAAAATTATTACCTATTTTAATTTTTTTGGTTCCTGGTATTATTGCCTTTGCACTGTCCATTCAAAACCCAGAAGTTTTTTCTGTGGATAAGGCAGATCGAGCCTTCCCAATGCTGGTCAAAACGCTATTGCCTGTCGGCTTAAAAGGATTGGTGGCAGGAGGGTTGATGGCCGCTCTAATGAGTTCACTGGCCTCTGTTTTTAATTCGTGTTCAACTATTTTTACCATTGATATTTACAAAAAGCTAAAGCCCGAAAAATCTGAAGCTTCTTTA
>TARA_B100001093_G_scaffold84811_1_pt1 | contig 18437 bp, 17 predicted proteins | sample TARA_B100001093 | Tara Oceans TARA_B100001093 (sample SAMEA2623116) | marine metagenome | biome: marine biome (ENVO:00000447); feature: surface water layer (ENVO:00002042); material: "saline water (ENVO:00002010), including plankton (ENVO:xxxxxxxx)" | depth 5 m
TCAGCAGTTGTGTATGGAGTAGAGACACTTCCATTATCAAGCTTTATTAAACCCAGATCCATGAGAAACCTTGAAACAACGAGTGCTCTTTTGATACTACCCAAAAACCTTAAGGATCCAAGCGCACCCCAATCCTGTACATCTCCTTTTGATGGTCGGTATTTAGTAATTCGTGTGAATACAATGTCTCTTTCTTTATCAATAAAGATAAATTGCCCAAATTTACCACTAGTGTTGTATATTTTTGCGTCATCATCGTATTTTGATATCCACCATTGAAGGCTGTAGCCCCTTGTATCACTGTGACTCCAGCCCATATCTGGAGTTGAGCCCCAATATAGTTGTAGTGATTCGTCGACATAATCTTTTGAGATTATTTGCTTGTCTCCCCACCTTCCATCTCTATTGAATAACAACCCAAATTTAGAATAATCTCTAGCAGACATATCTAAGCAGCAGTACGTCATAGTGTTACCAGCGCTATCTTCCCACGCAGTATAATTTTCTAATCCAATCTGGCTAAAAACCCTTTCATCAAGAAGAACTTTTGCTGTTTTTCCGGTAGCTCCTTTTAAAATCTCACCGATCATCATTGAGTTAACATTATTGTATTGAAATACTTCACCTGGAGGATTTTCAACTCCAACCTTTTCAGCATATTTCACATGGTCTGCTTCTAGAAACATCATTTCATGTTCATGTGATGGAAATTCAAGACCACTAGTCATATTGAGTATTTGTCTAATAGTTATATTTTCTTTTTCATTATTTCGGTACGATTCCACATACTTACTTACAGGATCATCTAAACTTTCAATTTCACCTCTATCAAGTGATATGCCGATAAGAGCAGCATAATAGCTTTTTGCAGTTGACCAGGATGTTCCATAAGAATCTTGATCAAAACCATCTGCATATTGCTCTTGCACTATGTAACCATCTTTAATCAAGACAGCACTCATGGTGGCTTGATCCTCAAATGTCATTCCAAATAATTCATCAATTTTGCTTTGATCAAGACCAACATTCTCGGCTGAAGCTGTATCCCAATCATCGCTAGGAAAATAATCTTCAGCAAATGTAAATAATGTTATAAAAAATAATATAAGAACCCTCATTTAAACTCCTTTTGATAGATTTCTACTGCTAAAATAATACCATATGAACAGGATTGATTTGTCATTAATTCAATGCAGCCTTAATTTTTTTTAAATGATTCTTTATAAAGTCACAAATTTAAATTATGAGATTGATACTCGTATGCTTTTCTCAGATGTTAGCTTTGAAATTAAAGCTGAGTCAATTTATGAGATTAGAGGAGCAAACGGATCTGGTAAATCTACTTTGCTTAAGATAATAGCTGGGTTAATTCCATGCAAAGAGAGAGAAATCAATGGAGAAAATGATAATTCTGTATCTTATTTGGGGCATAAAAATGGTTTTGTTGAGGAAATAACCCTCAGAGATAATTTCAACATATCAGGCTTAAATATCAACAAAAAATTATTCAATGAGTTTGGGTTAAGTAAATTTAAAAATCAGAAATTTTTTAATCTTTCGTATGGAGAAAAAAGGAAAGCAGCGCTATTGAGGGTTATTGCATCCAATTCTAAAACCTGGATATTAGACGAACCCTTTGCTGGGCTTGATGAAGAATCTATCAAAGCACTAAAGAAAATATTCGAACAACACCTATCAAAACAAGGTTGCATTATTTTGGCCAATCATCAAGAAGTCATTCTTGGAAGCAACAAAATTATACTGGAGAAAAATGCTTAAAGAACTTAGAAGAGAGTTTGGCCTTATTTTTTTAATTCCAAAAAATATATATTTGCCTTTATCAGTATTCGGAATAATTTTTTTGATATTTCTTATTCTTGATTTTGATGAAAGCCTGACATACGGCAGCTCTTTTATCGCATCATTTATAACAATTTTTATAATTTCTGAAAATACATTTAAAGAGGATTATGCTATTGGCTATATTGAGCAGAAATTATGTGAAAATGACAACTTAGTTTTCTATTTGCTAGCAAAATACTTGGCAAACCTAATTTTAGTTTATGTGCCTATGACTTTATTGGCTTATCTAATTAATGGGTTTAGCAATGAGTATCTTTTAGAGTTATTTTTTGCTTATTTAATAATGCTTAGCACCCTATCTTTTTTCTTTAATCTAGGTAGCGCTATATCGATTAAAAGGAATAACTCATTAAATGCTTTATTGATAATCCCACTTTTAATACCATTTATAATCTTGGTTGAAGAGATATTTGTTGCTGGCAAACTCATACCAAACTTAAATTTTTTAATGGCTTATTTTGTGTTTGCAACATCATTTATTAATTACGCAATTATCCAGATTTTAAAGATTCAGAGTAAATAATGTATAAGTATGTAGCTAAATATTTTTTATTGAACAAGGTTTATAAATTTTGTGGGCTTACTGCTTTTCCATCATTTCTTTTGGGCCTTATAGCTTGCTTATCTTCTGCATATTTTGCAATTTTTGTTTTACCAGCTGATATCGAGCAGAGTGAGATATACCGAATTCTATTTATTCATGTGCCTGCAGCTATTCTTTCAGAGCTTATTTATATTTTTCTAGCTGTAAATGGATTTATTTTTCTTGTTTGGCGAACAAAAATAGCCGCAATTTTCTTAAATTCAGCAATAACAATAGGGCTTGTATATACAGCGATAGTTTTAGTATCCGGCTCAATATGGGGCAAACCAACTTGGGGCACATATTGGGTATGGGATGCCAGGATTACATCTACCTTCATTCTTCTTATTCAGTACGTTGGTTTGGTTGCTCTTCGCTCATCTTTCAATTCAAGACAAACAGCTGATCAGATACTAAGTATTGTTGCGATTATAGGAGCAGTAAATATTCCAATAATAAAATTTTCAGTGAATTGGTGGAACACTTTGCATCAAAATGCCAGTATAACCACTTCCGGAAGTGCTATTGATTCAGAAATGTTAATAGGGCTGCCTTTAATGCTGATATCTTTGTTATTCGTTTCATTCAGTATTTTTGCAAGAAACATTCAATTTGAAATTTTAAACAGAACAGGCAAAACAACTATGATGAGGGAAATTATTAATGGATAGCATTGAGACAGTAATATTCACATTTTTTCTTTCAATATCTTCCATTTTACTTTTGTGCCTAAGTTCCTATATAAGATACAGAAGCATGCTTAAGAATTGTCAGGAAGATCTAGATGGTTAGGAAGAATAGATTACAAAGAATATATCTAATTTTATTTTTTTTGCTTTCATTGGGCGCTATAACTTTTTTTGTGCTGAAAGCACTAGAAAATAATATTGACCTTTATCTAACGCCGACTGAAGTTTCGATGAAAGATATAAAAGAGCTCGAAAATTTTAAACTGGGAGGCATGGTAAAAGAAGATAGTGTCAAGATGGAAAATGGTTTAAATGTGAGCTTCATTGTGACTGATTTTGAAACAGAGATTTCAGTACTATACGAGGGGGTCCTCCCTAATTTATTCAAAGAAAATAGTGGGGTAGTGGCATCAGGCTTTCTTCAAGAGAATCAATTTATTGCGTATGAAATCCTTGCCAAACATGATGAAAACTATATGCCGGTAAAAATAGAGGTGCAAAATTAATATACAGCCAGACTTTTTCGGAAATATCTTATTATCCTTTTCGGCTTTACTTTGTGTTTTAATTTTTTTTTCTTCCTTTAAAGAGAGATTTATAAATCTTGGTAGCAAGCTTACATTGGCAAACTTTTTAGTTCTTCTAATTGCTTGCGCTTATTTATCATTTCAGTTTCTGCAGGATAATTTCTCATTCATATACGTCTTTGAGAACTCTAGTAATCTGTTGCCAGTCTTTTATAAGTTCTCTGCTTTTTGGTCTGCACATGAAGGCTCTTTTTTACTTATGATCCTTTTGTTATCCGGGTGTATGTTGTTAAATAATTGGTGCTTCTGGGAAGAAAAATGGATGCCAATATCTAATGCAACTATCGCATTTATACTATTTTTCTATCTGTTATTTCAAATTTTTACATCTAACCCTTTTTTAACTTTTGACGTTGTTCCTAATAACGGAACTGATCTTAATCCTCTTCTGCAAGACCCACTATTAGCCATTCATCCACCTGTGCTTTTTACAGGATATGTTTTATATGCTGTCACATTTAGTTTAGTTATAGCTGGTATGTTTAAGGGCTTTGATAAAAAACTTTTTCGTAGCCTTAAATTATGGGCAGGATTATCATGGTTCACTCTGACTCTTGCGATTCTGCTTGGATCAATATGGGCATACTATGAATTAGGTTGGGGTGGATATTGGTTCTGGGACCCAGTTGAAAATATTGTTTTACTTCCGTGGCTGGCTGGCACAGCTTTTACTCATTCTTTAGTTTATAGCCGAAATAAAATTCTTTTATCTTGGATGATTTTTCTTGGCATAAGCACCTTCCTTTTATCGATACTGGGCTCTTTCATAGTTAGATCAGGCATTTTAAATAGTGTGCATTCATTTGCATCTGATCCTTCAAGAGGTGTATTTCTTCTCAGCTTATTTAGCTTGTTTGCTTTTTCATCATTGGGTTTATTTTTTTCCAAAAGCGTTGTTCTAAAGAGTAATTGGCCTGAACTTTTTTCAAAGCAATACCTACTTCTGCTAAATAATATTGTTTTATTGGTAATACTATTGATTGTCTTTCTGGGTACACTCTACCCAATTGTTACAGAAGTATTCTATGAACAAAAGTTAAGTATCGGTCCTGACTATTTTTCAAGCCTGATAAGTCCGCTAGTATACGCGCTCATAGCACTTTTCCTTGCTGAACAATTTTTAACGAATCTTAAAGCGAACCAAAGCAAGACAATTGTATTTTCATTGCTCTCCTTGGGCATATTAATACTTTTATATTTCACAGGCACAAACCTATTAATGCTTGGCTTACTTTTTGTTGCTCTGGTTCTGATTGTCTTAATGGTAAGAGCAGTAACGGAGCTTGTTATAACTAAAGATATAAAGATTATGCATAAGGTTTTTGGTCATCTATCTGTTGTATTGCTTACTTTTGCTGTTCTTTTGAACCATCAATTCTCAGAAAGCGTAGATGTAAAATTAAAAACTGGTGATGAAGTTGAATTCATGGGCTCAACCCTCGCATTAGATACTATTGATATTGAAGGTAGTGAAAACTTTGATAGTGTTGTGGCCAGATTTTCAATTCAAGAAGGGCAAGCTGTTAAAAATCTTGCCTCAGAAAAAAGGGTTTATAAAATTGGGGGTGTAATTACCTCAGAAACAGGCATTTCAACATCAATTCTAAAGGACTATCATGTTGTGCTTGGCGACAGGTATCAGGATGGTTCATGGTCAATTAGATTTTCTATAAATTATGGAATTATGATGATCTGGATATCATCATTGCTATTACTCTTATCAATGCTTTATGGGACAATAAAAAGACATGGCTACTAGATTTTTTTTAGTATTGATGATGGCTGGCATAGTTTTTATGGTCAGCACATTTACCCTATCTTTGCTTCAAACGAGCAAGACAACTTTAATAGAAAACCAAGAAGGAAAACAACTCAATATTTCCCAAGAACTTTTCGATTTGAACGGCAATAGAATTCAAGCTAACACTCTAACAGAAGGCAAGGTGCTACTAAACGTTTGGGCAAGCTGGTGCATAACATGCCTGGTCGAACACCCATTTCTTAAGAAAATCACAGCAACTAAAGAAGTGAAGTTAGTAGGCATTAATTACAAAGACCAAAGTTTTAACGCACAAAAATATTTAGTTGATAATGGTGATCCTTACAGTTTTTCTATTTTTGATCTCTCTGGTAATTTCTCATTGAAACTTGGGGTCACTGGCGCACCTGAAACTTTTTTGATTATAGATGGTGTTATTGTTAGCCATAGAATTGGTGAAGTTAATCGGGAGGTCTGGGATGAGAAATTTGCTCAATATTTTTAAGTTAGTTGGTTTTCTTATATTGCCGCTCGCTGCCGATAATCTTTATGAAAATTTAAATCCAGAAGAGCTAAAGCGATTAAGCTATTTATCTGATAACATTCGTTGCCCAAAATGCTCATATGGAAATATCAGTAGCTCTAATGCACCAATATCAAAAGATCTAAAAGAAGAAATTGCTAATTTAATAGAGGCCGGCTACTCAAACGATGAGATCTTTAATTTAATGGAAGAGCGTTACGGTGATTATGTAATTTTAAAAACAAATATTGAAGACAATAAAACGTTATTTCTACTGCCTTTAATGATCTTAATTATATCTATATTGCTTGTAACCACATATACTATAAAAAAATCTAAATGAGACTAAAAAGCTTAAAATTAGCAGGGTTCAAAAGTTTTGTTGACCCGATTGAAATTGATTTTCCAGGAATCATGTGTGGAATTGTTGGTCCAAATGGATGCGGCAAATCCAATATTATAGATGCAATCAAATGGGTAAAAGGGGAGTTGTCTGCTAAAAGCTTAAGAAGTGAAAGCCTACAGGATGTCATTTTTAATGGTTCAGATTCAAGAAAACCTGTCAGTCATTGCTCTGTAGAGCTAGCTTTTGATAATTCAGAAAACTTTTTAGGAGGAGAATTCCTTAAGTTTGATGAAGTAAGTGTCAAACGTGAAATGGGTAGGGATGGCCAATCAACTTATTTTATTAATAATGCAGTAGCTAGAAGGAGAGATGTTCAAGATCTCTTTTTAGGAACTGGTTTAGGTGGTAATAGTTATGCCATTATTGAGCAAGGAATTATATCTAGTATGGTAGGTGCAAAACCCGAAGAACTAAGGAGCTATGTTGAGGAAGCAGCGGGGATATCAAAATACAAAGAACGTAAAAGAGAAACAGAATCAAGAATAAGAAGAACTGCAGAAAACATATCTAGATTGAAAGATCTTGAAGACGAAGTAAAAAGATCAATTAGAAGGCTCAAAGCTGAAGCCAACCTAACCTCAAGGTATAAAAAACTTAGAACTAAAGAACAAGAATTTCAAAAATTCATAGTAAGTGAAGACTTAAAAGCTTTATTAGCTTCAATGAGTGAGTCCCAAAAGGAAAATGATTCAATCGATAAAGATCTCGAAAAGATCGATGGAGACAGATTAAGTTTTGTAGCGAAAAGAGACGTAATAAAAACTCAATTAATGGAAGGGCTAAAAAAACTTGAAGAAGAGCAGAGAAGCTTTTTCGAAGCAGGAGCTAAAATTTCACTTATTGAAGAAAAGGAAAGAACTGTAAATGTAAGAATTCAAGATCTCATCAATGAGGAAAAGAAAAATTTAGGCAACCTGGATGATTTATCTAATGAACTAGGCACATCTAAAAATAAAATAGACCAACTAGATGCAAAAATTATTGAGCAAATAAAGTCAGACACCAAAAAAGCCCTAGCAAAGGTTGAGTCAAGTCTCACAAAGAATGATGAGGGTAATTTAACTGAAAGCTTTAGATCATTCTGGCAAAAAGGTTATGACTTTGGTCAAGGACAAAGCGGAGATGCATCAGAAAAAATTGAGGCACTAAAAAAACAATTTTTAGAACGAAATAATCAGATAATTAAAGATATTGAAAGCCTCAAGAAAGACCTCAATAAGGAAAAATCTGAGCTAACAAGCTTTATTGAGCTCAGAAAGAATCAAGAACTAAAGGTGATGGAACTTAAAGCTAATCAAGATAGATCTAATGAAGAGCTTAGAAAATATGAAACAGAAATTACAAAATTAGAGACAGAAAAAGATCGCATAGTTCATCAGAGAAACGAAAAAGAGCTCAACAAAAGAAGCATTGAAATAGAGGTCAAAGAAAAACAAGAAAAACTTAATAGTTTTGATGAGATTAAAGATATTGAGGGTGAAAGAGGAGACATTATAGTTGAACTTGAAAAGCTGCAAAAAAGAATCATGAATCTCGGGCCAATAAATTTTGCCGCTCCAGAAACTTTAGAAGCAGAAGTGCAGAGAAAAGAAGTTTTATCTGGCCAAATTGAAGAATTAGAAGTATCACTCAATAAATTAGATGAAGCAATCAAGAAAATTGATCGAGAATCCAATAAATCATTCCATGATTGTTTAAATTCTGTCAATAAACATCTTGAAGAAATGTTTCCAAAGCTCTTTGGTGGTGGTTTCTGTAAATTAGATCTTCTTGATAAGACAGAAGATTCAGGATTATTGCTTATGGCTAGATTGCCAGGAAAAAAGAATACTAAGCTATCACAATTATCTGGTGGAGAAAAAGCACTTACTGCTCTGGCATTAGTTTTTTCACTATTTTCAATTAATCCAGCGCCATTTTGTTTGTTGGATGAGGTAGATGCACCTCTTGATGATGAGAATACGTCTAGATTTATAAATTTAGTAAATGAAATGTCTACCAAAGTTCAATTTATTTTTGTGACACACAATAAGATTTCAATGGAAAAAAGCACACATCTACTAGGGGTCACAATGAGAGACTTAGGTGTATCAAAAGTTGTCTCAGTTGATGTCGAGCAAGCAATGGAGCTGGCACAATCTTGAACCCAATTTACCAATATATAATTTATGCAATTTTCGCCTTAATTCTCTTCGGTATCCTGTCTTATAAGCTTTATAGAGTTTATCAGGAAAGAAGTGACATTAAGTTATCCAAAAATCTGGGTGGCAGTTTTAAATTTGGCAAGCAAGATGAATCGACTGAAGAAGTTGAAGAAGAAATTAATGAAATTCGTGTGCCAAGGCAAGCAGAGCTTAATTTAACAGATGAAAATGAAGGAAAATTAATAGTCTTACACCTTGCAGCTAAGCTAGACAAAAAACCAGAATTAAACTTAATCAAACAGAAGTTATCAGTGAATGATATGGTTTACAAGAATGGCTATTTTGAATCAGAAGACAGCACTCACCATAAAGGTTTCAAGATCTTGAATGGTGAAAAACCGGGAAAGTTTGACGAACTGAAGACTATCTCTCTATTAACTTTAGTGTTGCATCTTAAAGGTCAGCGAAATGTCACTAAAACTTTTGATGAAATGCTTAAGTTAGGCAGAAAAATTTCTGAAGCTTTTGATATGCAATTATTGGATGATGATTTTAATGCCCTCTCAGAACAATCTATCAGCAACTATAGAGAAACTACAAACAATATAGATTTAAAGACAGGCGCATATGTCAGTTAGCGATGAGATAAAAAAATTAAAAGCTGAAATTGAAAGACACAATCGACTTTATCATGCTGAAAATAGCGCAGAGATAAGTGATGAAGAGTTTGATGCACTTTACCAACGATTAAAAACACTTGAACAAGAGGTTGGCGTTTCTGAGGATTCACCTACCAGGACTGTTGGAGCAAAACCTTCTAGAGGGTTCGAGAAATATACGCATTTAAAACCAATGCTTTCATTAGCAAATGTTTTCAACAATGAAGATTTTGAAAAATTTGAAGAAAGAATTCAAAAAAGAACAATTAATGAAAAAATTATATATGCAATAGAACCAAAATTTGACGGCATAGGTATCTCTCTTACCTACGAAGATGGATTGCTAACTAAAGCAGTTACTAGAGGAGATGGCGAAGTTGGTGAAGTGGTTACAGAAAATATCAGGACAATTAAGAAAATACCTCACTCTTTAAAATACAACGTTCCAAAAATTATCGAACTGAGAGGTGAAATATTTTTTAATTTAAATGACTTCAGAGATATTAATAAAAAAATAGAAACTGAGGGAGGTAAGCAATTTGTTAACCCTAGAAATGCTGCAGCGGGGACGCTAAGAAACTTAGATATAACCCTGGTTAAACAAAGGCCTTTGGATATATTTGTTTATGCATTGGGCGGTCATTCTGATGATCTTGTATTAAAAAGCCATAAAGATTTCATAGATTTTCTTACAAAAAATCATTTGCCTGTTAGCGATCAAATTAAATATGGAGATAAATTGGTTGCTGAAGCAACGGTTAAAAATATCCTCAGTTTACGAGACTCCTTAAATTATGAAATAGATGGGGCAGTCGTGAAAGTCAATGATATTGATATGCAAAACAAATTAGGTTTTGTCTCAAAAGCACCTCGTTGGGCCGTTGCTTGGAAATTCCCTGCTTCAGAAAAATATTCTAAAGTGAACGATGTTCTCTTTTCAGTTGGTAGAACAGGCATTGTTACTCCATATGCAACTATTGAACCAGTTCTAATTGCGGGAGCTAATATCTCTAATGTATCTCTTCACAACATGGATGAGCTAAGCAGATTAGATATAAAAGTAGGTGATAGTGTACTGGTTAAAAGAGCAGGAGATGTAATTCCCCAGATTGTGAAAGTTAACCCTGAGGTAAGATCTGGTGCTGAAACAGACGTTAGAATTCCTGTTAATTGTCCATCATGCAGCAATCAGCTCAGGTTAGACGGTCCTTTTTTGAAGTGCGATGCTGGAATGAATTGCAATAAACAGTTATTTGGATATTTTGAGCATTTTGTTTCACGCAAAGCAATGAATATTGACGGTCTGGGCTACAAAATTAACACTCATTTGATAAATCTTGGTTATGTGAAACAAGCATCAGACCTTTTTAAGCTGAAAGATCATGAGGCTGAATTAAAATCTTTGGATGGTTTCGGTGAAAAATCAATTGATAATCTTTTTCAAAGTATCGAGGAAGCAAGAAGACCCAAACTTGAAACATTTATTAATGCTCTTGGTATACCTGAAGTTGGAGAGACAACGTCTTCAGGTCTAGCTAGACACTATAAAAATTTTGAAAATTTTAGGAGCGCATCACTCGATGATTTAATCCAATTAGATAGTATCGGGGAAGTGGTAGCCCATCATATCAAGAAATTTTTTGAAAAAGATCCAGTAGGTATTGACAGTTTGTTAGATCAACTGGATATACAGGATTTCATAGTCTCAAGCGATAGCCATCTTGATGGGATAAGAATCGTTATAACCGGATCTTTTCAGAACTACAGTCGTGATGAACTTAAAGATATAATAAAGTCCAAAGGTGGAATACCATCAAGCAGCATAAGTTCTAATACTAATTTTTTACTTTACGGTGAAAAAGCTGGCTCAAAGTATAAAAAAGCATTAGATCTTGGAATAGAATTAGTTGATGAAAATAAATTAAAAGAATTTTTGAAGATATGAAAAAAACATTAGTACTTTTAGCTCTTGCTGTTTTAGCTTCATGCGCAAATAGCATTCCAAATAATCAAGATGATATCTGCGATATTCTTGATGAAAACCCAAAGTGGGTTGGTTCATTAATGAGTGCAAAGAAAAAATGGAACGCTGATCCAAGCACGGTTATGGCAATTATTAGACAAGAATCTTCATTTGATTCAAATGCTGCTCCTGACCGAGAAAAAATACTTGGTTTTATCCCGTGGAAAAGACCAACAACAGCCAAAGGCTATTCACAAGCAATTGAAGGAACATGGGAACAGTATCAAAAAGAAACCGGTCAAAACAGAGCTAAGAGATCAAGCTTTGATAATTCAGTAGACTTTATTGGCTGGTATCTATCAAAAGCCTCTTCAGTAAAAATTAGAAATTATGAAGTTGATAAGCTTTATCTTGCATATCATGAAGGCTACGGTGGCTACAAAAGAAGAAGCTACACAGAAAAAGATTGGCTTTTAGATATAGCAAAAAAAGTTAAGTACAATGCAGTTCGATACGAAAGACAAATAAAGAGCTGCCCCCTAAAAGAGAAGAAAAGTTTTTGGGATATTTTCTAAATTCTTTTGATTAAGAAATCATGCTCTTCTGCAGTCTTTTCTAAATTTGGATTAATTATAGAGAAAACACTATAAGGTTTAGTTTTAAGGCTATTAGCTGCCTCTACTAAATCTTCCTTAGAAACTGAGAAAATATTTTTTCTGTACTCTTCTCGCATTTTCTGTGTCTTATCCTCGCCTGAAAGCCTGTAATCTTTAAAAGCTTCTCCAGCTGGTGAAGAAGGTTTATCAATATCAGATAAGACAGAAAGTTTGCTTTCTAAGATCATATCTTCATCAAAGCTACCCAGGGACGCCCAGCTTAATGCACTTTGGAAATCTTCAATTGTCTCAACAAACCTTGGATCTCTATAAGAGAAAAATTTAAAAGTACCAGTGAACGGATCGTATGAAGCACCGCCACCGTAGGCACCGCCTTGTTCTCTTACTCTTTTATGTAGAAATTCATTTCTCATTAAGCTCGAAAGGATAAGAAACTTCGGAGAATCTTTTACATCGTACAATGGCGCATCGAGTGACATAGCAGAGAAATTCACTTGTGTATTAATTGGAAAAGCAACTTTATTGAAAGTCTTAGTAAACTCTATATCTACTTTACTTGAGCCTTCTTTTTTGAAGTCGATAGCCCTAATAGCATTAATCTGATCTTTGCTTAGTTTGTTATTGGAAATAAATAGTAACTCACTTTTCATTGACTCGAATTTTTTGTACATACCTTCTACTTTTTCTATTTCTGTTTTCATCAGTTCATCTTGCTGTGTTACGAATGGTGCAAATTTTGATATTGCACTTAACCCACCTAATGACTCTTGAACATGTGATAGTTTGTTATGGCTTGCACTTGCTCCTAACATGGCAAATCTGTGGCCATTTTCAACTATGGATTGCTGGAAGCCCATAAAATTTTGAAACATTAACTCTTTAATACGCTCATGATGAGAAAAGTCAGTTTTATTAAGGACTTCAAACATTAGGTTTGTTGTATCAGTAGTATTTTCTGGAAGAAATTTAGATGTCAGAGTGGTTTTACCTTTGAGCTCTTCATTTTTATCGTAGAAAAAATGATTAGAAACACTTATACCTCCGGAAACACGTGATATTTCTTGCTGTAACTGTAAGTGATCCTTATCTCCAGCTGCTACCTTGCCCAGTAAAGCTGACAAAATCATTAAACTGTTCAATTCGTCTTGCGATTCTACCGTTAAGTCTTTAGTAACTGAGTTATAAGTTAAACCATTTGTTGGTTGTTCGTAGAATGTCGGTGAATAGCCAAAGGTAGTAAGGTTTTTAGTTTTTGGAAAGTTAATGTTTTTTGGGACATCATTTAATTCAAGTTTGGGTAAAACTTCTTTATTGGGTATCGCATTTTGTCTGTCAGCCAACTCTTTAGATTCATTAACAAGATCTAACTTTTCTTTGTTGCTCATTGAGGATTTAATATTGTCTAGAATCTTTTTCAGTTCACCCTCTTTTTTATTAATTAGCTCGGCATCGGGAACCATTTCAAGGTCAACTCTATGTTTGTTGGACACAAAGAATTTCTCGACTAAATCCGTTAAATAACCATCTTTTTTAACGTTTTCTCTTAAATTTATTAGTGCTTCATCAACATTAGAGAGCTCAAGAGGGTTTGCCTTATAGAGTGCACCAGGAGCCATTGATAAAAGAATCTGTAGCCCGTATGGCAATTGGTTTGATGATATTTCTCTTCTGCTTAGTTCGAGCTGATACAGTGCAGCTGAAATTTGTTCATCTGAAAAGCCATTCTTGATGATTTCTTTGAAAGTTTTATCCAGAAGTTTCTTAAATTTATCTTGGCTATTTTCTTCTGTACCTTCAACACCACAAATAAATACAAGATGCCTCATGCTATCTTCTAAGCCAAGGATTTGAGCTGGTGATTTACTTATATCATTAGTTTCCAAAGCTCCGTATAAAGGAGAAGATGAATTATCCATAAGGAGCAATGAAATTAGATGTGCTTCTAGTAGCTGATTGATATCAAAGCTTTCACCCAGCACCCAGGCGGTATAATTTTGATGTCCAGATTGTTCTTTGGATACTGGATTAAAGAATTCATTAGCTGAAACTGATTTTGTGAATGGTTTTTGTTCTCCAACAACCTCAATATTCTTCTCAGCGATTTTTTTAAATTTTTTAGTTAATTTTTTATCAATATACGATTGGATTTCTTTTGCATCCAAATCACCCCATGTGAAATAGGTTGCATTAGACGGATGGTAAAACTTTTGATGAAACCCTTTCAAATTTTCATGAGTTAAGGATGTTATATCCTCTGGTTCTCCACCGCTGTTGTGTCTATAGGTGAGGTCTGGAAATAAGTTTCTTGTTAAAGCTTGCCATGTAGTATTAGTAATATTGCTCATAGAGCCCTTCATCTCATTGAAAACTACCCCTTTATATTCTAGATCTGAACTACTTTTATCAAACTTCGAAAACTCCAATCTATGGCCTTCCTGTTGAAAATCCTGTTTTTCCAGCAAAGGAAAATAAACAGCATCTAGATAGACATCTAAGAGATTGTAAAAATCTTTTTTGCTTTGAGTGGCAAAAGGATATGCTGTCCAGTCACTAGCTGTAAAAGCATTCATAAATGTACTCATAGACCTTCTAAGCATCATAAAAAATGGATCTCTGACCTTAAATTTTTCAGAACCACATAATGTAGTGTGTTCAAGGATATGGGCTACTCCAGAAGAATCTTCTGGGATAGTCCTAAACATGACCATAAAGACAAGTTCTTTTGAGTTATTTTTTAAATGTATGTGTTCGGAGTTATATTCATCCAGAGAATACCTTTCCGCTTCGAAGCCTAAAGAGGGATTATTTTTTTTATCTATAAGTTTGTAACTATTCATCTTGAAATACTTTGATTGAACTAATATATATAATATTGATCATAAATAAAGTATGTATAAAAAAATATTAGCACTTCTATCATTAATAGTGATGATTGGATGTAGTTCCAACCCCGTAAGCGTAGAAAAAGTAAGCACTTTTAATCTTAATGATTTCAACACTTTTGTTGTTTCGATTTCTGGTAAAAGTGAAGACGTAAAAGTTAGCCCATTTACAAATGCAGGCTTCAAAAAAGAATTTGGTGAACAATTTCAAAACTTAGGTTTAACAGAAGACCCAGTTCAACCAGATTTTAAAGCAGTTATTTCACTTTCTGTTGAGAAGAAAAACAAAAGAAGTATTGGCAGAAGAAACCCATATTACTATGATCCTTTTTACGACGACCATCTTTATGACAATGAGAGATCCTTTTTAAGACTTACATTATATGATGTCGAAACTGGTGATCCACTTTGGACAGGCTTAAGATCAGCAAATTATGTAGATTCAGAGCTTAAGTTAACTCCAGAAGAGATCTCAAGATACGTCAATAGTTTCTTAGCTGAGCTTGTGAATTAAGGCACTAGCCAAAAGCTCTGCAATTTACCTTTGGAATTCCATTTGAATTTGCAGCGTCTGTGACCTTGTCTTTGTAGATATAAAAACTCCAGAGATTCGTAATATATTTCAATAGTGCAGAAATTTTCATAGCCGTCCTCAACACTGATATCCTTCATATGAAAATCATATAGCTCGGGTTTATGCATTTGAGTGCTAGAGCCATCTTTAACGGAGTAACATTTTTTTGAAATTGCTTGTGACTCTTCCCAAGCTTTTTTGGATGATTTATTCATATGATTAATTTTTGCTTTACCGGTTAACCTAATTTGTGTCTTGAGGTTGGGGTCATAGCCAATTACTGAAATTGTTTTATTGTCTTTAAGTTCTCGAACTTTATCTGAACGAAAATCAGAATGAAATCTAATAACGCGTTTAGAGGCAATATGATCCCTTAAAACCATAACTCTAGATGATATTTCTTTTTCATTTAATGAGCTTATTACTGGTGTATGAAACATAGAGCCTCTGTTCTTCACCCCATCTTTTAATAAGAAATTCGCTCTTTTGAGTATTTCACTCTTATTATTGAAATTCATACCAATCAGTCTAATCCAAGTTCATTCACATGCGTAATTTTTGCTTTAGAATACTACTATGAGCCAACCAACCAGAATACCACCTAGAAGGAAATCTAAAGGCGATGGCCAGGTAATGTTCAGTGCATTGCTTGTTGTTATTGTTATGGCATCTTTAATTGGTATGTATTTATATATCGAAGAAAAAAGCAGTGGCAATAATGTAGCCTTAAATGAGGTGGCAGATAAGATTGAAGTCATAGAAGGTAAACTGTCTATTACTAACGAAGATTCAGAGCAAAATATGGAAACCATGACAGATCAGATTGCATTCTTAGACAAAGAAGTGAGAAAGCTCTGGGCGCATCGAAAGGGGTATCTTGATAATTTCAAAAAACAGGAAAATAAATTAGTGCAAAGCGAAAAAAATATAAGAGATTTGAAAGCTATTGCTACTGGTCTTGAAGATCAACTCAGCGCAATCAATCAAAAAATCCAGTTGGCTGAAGACTTACAACTAAAGATTACTCTTATAACTAATGAGCTCAACAAACAAAAGAAAGTAATTGAAGAAAATCAATCAGCTATAGATGCAGTTGATTCGTACCGAAGACAAAATAATCAAAAAGTTGCAGATGTTCTGAATAGGCTTAATGGCCTAACTAGAGATTTGCAAGCTATTGAACAAGAACTCAAGGCAATGAAAGAAGAGGGCAGCAATGAACAATTTAATGAATGAAACATTTTTTAAAGTTTTGCTTGTTATCTGTTTAATACCAGTTGCTATTCTCGTAGGCAAAGCCTTTTTACTGTTTTCACCTTTGGTATTCTGGGTCTTAGGTTATATGGCTTTTAAGAAGGGCAATCAAAATGAAACAATAATGTGGGTAATTTTTGCTGTTTTAGGTTTAATACTCGCTTTTGTCATATAGAATAAGCAATCTACCGGGGATGTGGTGGAACTGGCAGACACGCTGGATTTAGGTTCCAGTGCCGAAAGGCGTGGGGGTTCGACTCCCTCCATCCCTACCATTTTAACTAAGCAGCGCTTTTTGAAATAATATTGAAAGTGAAAACAACACATTACAAGATTGCACTTATAGGTTTTGGTAATGTTAATCGGGCTTTAACTAATATTATTTCATTGAATCCTGAAAAATTTCGTAGTGAATTAGGCTTTAATATAAGTATTGTTGCAGTTTCAGATGTCTATTTGGGATCAGTCTATTCACCAGAAGGTATCGACCTAGCTCTTCTTAATGATTTGCCTGTAGCTGAAGGAGTTTTTGCTTCATTGCCTAATGGAATTGCAAATGAGGACAATGAAAACATTATTAAAAACAGTAATGCAGATATTGTAATTGAGGCAACCGTCACTGATTCGGTAACTGGACAGCCTGCTACGTCGCATTGCCGCTGGGCTCTTTCAAATGGCAAACATGTATCAACTACAAATAAAGGCCCCATTGCTTTTGCAAAAAAGGAGCTTACTGATTTAGCCCTTCAGAATAATGTTAGTTTTGAATACGAGGGAGTTGTCATGAGTGGTACACCAGTTCTTCGTTTTGCAGATAAATTAATGAAGGGTAGTGAAATTAATAAATTTACTGGCATCATGAACGGCACTGCAAATTATGTTTTAGGTTTAGTTGAGCAAGGCCAAACTTTTAAAGAGGCCATTACCCATGCTCAGCAACAAGGATTTGCAGAAGCAGATCCAAGTGCTGATGTTGAAGGTAAAGATGTGATGTTAAAAGTTTTAGTTTTAGCGAATCACTTATGGGGCACTAATCTTACTCAAGAAGATGTTAAGTGTGAAGGCATCTCTGGCCTTACCGAAGCCATTGTAAGAGAAGCGGCTGAGGAAGATGAGCACTGGAAGCTCATAGGTGGGGCAACTAGGCAAGATGATGGCTCTATTATTGCAAGTGTCGCACCGCAAAAGCTTAATTTGTTGCATCCACTTGGTGGCATCAATGGTGTGGTGAATGCGGTTACTTTTAGCTCAGATATGTTAGGCGATGTCACTATTTCTGGACCAGGAGCAGGACGAATTGAGACGGCATACGCTATCTTGTCAGATATTATCGCAATGCATAAGCGTGGTGCCTCTAGTTTAAAACCTTTATCATCTTAAATTATTATTTTGTTAAGCATACTTTACATTCAATTAATGTTAAGTATACTTTACAGTGTAATACGGAGTTTAGAGATGAATGTAAACGAACAAATGCAAGAACTTAAAGAATTTATTATAAATTTCAACATAGATATCAACACTGATGATGGCTTGACTACAGAGATTGAAACAGCTTTTACTCAATCACATGCTGCTGATGGCTGGTTCCATGGTGTTTTAGCGCTTGGCATTCCTTATATGGGTATGTTTCTGCCAATTATTATTGTATTTATAATTTTTTATTTCCAGGCAAAAACCGATCGAGATAAATACAGCGCTATGATAGAAGTAAGTAAAAGTGTCAAAGATCCAGCAGTTATTGAAGATTTGTTGAATAGTTTTAAAGAGGAGAAAAAAAGTCCTCGTGATTATAGAAAAGATGGGGTAACCACTTCTTTTACAGGGATCGGCTTATATCTCTTTGGTGAGATTTTTCTTGGTTCACTTTTAAAAGGTGTTGGTGCCCTTGTTTTCACTATTGGTGTAGGACTTATTGTTGCTGGCTACCTCTA
>TARA_B100001093_G_scaffold113208_1_pt1 | contig 18428 bp, 8 predicted proteins | sample TARA_B100001093 | Tara Oceans TARA_B100001093 (sample SAMEA2623116) | marine metagenome | biome: marine biome (ENVO:00000447); feature: surface water layer (ENVO:00002042); material: "saline water (ENVO:00002010), including plankton (ENVO:xxxxxxxx)" | depth 5 m
TTTAGACCTTCTAGAGTAATCTTACAAGATTTCACCGGCGTTCCTGCTGTGGTTGATTTAGCTGCGTTAAGAGATGCAATGGTCGAGATGGGTGGAGACCCCAGTAAGGTTAATCCCCAAGTCCCAGTGGACTTAGTCATCGATCACTCAGTTCAAGTTGACGTTTCTGGTGCTCATAGCAATGCTTTGGATATGAATTTAGATATCGAATATCACCGCAATATGGAGCGTTATACATTTCTTAAGTGGGGTCAAAAGTCACTGAAGGACTTTCAAGTCGTACCGCCATCAAGAGGCATTGTTCACCAAGTGAATCTTGAATTTTTAGCAAGTGTTGCGAGGCAAGAAAATGGCATTTGGCTTGCTGATACATTGGTTGGAACGGATTCACACACTACAATGATCAATGGTCTTGGAGTACTTGGATGGGGTGTTGGTGGCATTGAAGCAGAAGCAGTTATGCTTGGCCAACCAATTTACATGTTAGCGCCAGATGTAGTTGGAGTTAGGCTAACAGGTTCGCTAAATCCCGGCGTGACGGCAACTGACATGACTCTGCGTATCGTTGAGATGCTGAGAGAACATGGCGTAGTTGGAAAATTTGTCGAGTTCTTTGGCAGTGGTATGGCAGCACTTACTTTAGCAGACCGAGCAACCATTGCCAATATGGCTCCTGAATACGGAGCAACTTGCGGATTCTTCCCTGTTGATGAGCGCACTCTTGATTATCTTAGGCTAACAGGTCGAGAAGATTCAGCAATAACTGGAGTTGAGGAATATTGCAAGGCACAAGGTCTTTGGTACAACTCAAGTGATGCTGAGAAATCTTATACTGCAACTTTAGAACTGGATTTAACAACAATAGAGCCTGCATTAGCAGGTCCAAAACGACCGCAAGACCGAGTTGACTTAACCAATATGAAGCAACATTTCGCCGAGACATTAACTGCCGAAGTTGGCCATCAAGGGCATGGTTTGGCAGAAAGTGATTTGTCAAAGAGCGCCATTATCGAGGCAGAAGGAGAACGTTTTGATTTAAATCACGGTGATGTTGTTATCGCAGCAATCACTTCTTGTACCAACACATCCAATCCAGGGGTCATGTTGGCTGCCGGACTACTTGCTAGAAATGCTCGACAACGAGGTCTTACCGTCAAGCCGTGGGTAAAAACCTCTCTAGCACCAGGCAGTCGAGTGGTTACGGAGTATTATGAAGCGACAGGTTTGCAAGACGATTTGAATGCCATGGGCTTCAATGTAGTTGGTTATGGTTGCACAACCTGTATTGGTAACTCCGGGCCATTGAGTGATGAAATCGATGCAGCAATTGATGAAGCAGGCCTTATCGTGGGTTCGGTGATTTCGGGCAACAGGAACTTTGAAGGAAGAGTGCACAGCAAAGTAAAGGCATCTTATTTAGCAAGCCCGCCGCTAGTTGTTGCTTACGCGATTGCCGGTAGTTTAGAGGTTGATCTGGCTACTGAACCGTTGGGTTTTGATACTAATGGTAAACCGGTAATGATGTCTGAAGTTTGGCCATCAGACGAAGAATTAGCTAAGGCGCTTTCAACCATCACTCCAAGCATGTTTAGGCAACGTTATGCAGATGCCATGAATGAGCCAAGATGGGATTCAATACCGGCAAAAGACACCCCATTATATCCTTGGGAAGCCGACTCAACTTACATCCGGTTACCAACCTTCTTTTCTGGCCTATCTGCTGAACCGTCGCCAATTGAATCGATTGAACAAGCAACAGTTCTGCTAAAACTTGGTGATTCAATTACTACCGATCACATCTCTCCAGCCGGCTCATTCCCGGCAAGCGGGCCTGCGGGTAAGTGGTTAGTCGAGAGAGGGGTTGAACGAGGAGATTTCAATTCCTTTGGTAGTCGACGTGGTAATCACGAAATAATGATGCGTGGAACCTTTGCCAATGTTAGGATTCGAAATCATATGGCACCAGGGACCGAGGGCGGATTTGCCAAACACCCACAATCAGGAGAAATCGTTTCGGTATTTGATGCAGCCAATGCTTATGATGGCCCTAAGGTAGTTCTTGCCGGCTCGCAATATGGCACTGGTTCGTCAAGAGACTGGGCTGCTAAAGGAACTTATCTACTCGGAGTAAAAGCAGTAATTGCCACTTCATTTGAACGAATACATCGTTCCAATTTGGTCGGAATGGGTGTATTGCCTTTAACATTCAAAGAAGGCGAAAGTCATGAAAGTTTAGGCCTTGACGGTTCTGAAATGTATGATGTTCCGGTAACAAATGACGTTCAACCATTGCAAATGTTGACAATAACAGCAACAAGACTTGACGGGACCTCACTTGCTTTTGAGGCACAAGTAAGGCTTGATACTCCAGTAGAAGTTGATTATTATCGTAATGGTGGTATATTGCATACTGTTCTGCGGCAACTAGCAAAATAACATCGCCAATTTGAAGGCAAGAAAGTTCGAGGAATAACCATGGCGGAGTTGAAAGGATTTGTCCAATACCGCTTTCGTTCCGACGAACATGACGCTGAGGTTTTACTTCGTGGTGATGCTGATTGGGTACGCAAAAAAGTATCCGAATTAGGTTTGCAAGGCGTTGGCTGGATGATGCCTTTGGGCTCAGAAGTTAAGGCGTCAAATACCTCGGGGGTTTCTAGCAAAAACAAATCCGGCCCAGCTAAGGAACTGGATGATGACTCCTTGGGTGAGAAGCCCCTAGATATGGGTCCTGCGCCAGACCCGTCAAGAATTCCCATAGTTAGAAGACCGATTGGTGAATTAGATTTGAGTAAAGAGTTACGCGCCCTTGGGCTTGATGACTTAACTAAACCAGACCCAATAGAGTTGATGGAAATTTTTTCTGAATTAGATGAGCCATTACCTGTTCAAGGGACTTTGAGTATTGATCCAATGGCCGAGGCTTGGCTTCGTGAACTGATGAATATAGTAGTCAGAGACTATGGTTTTACCGCTCTGAAAACTTCCGATATTGAAGAAATAGCCAGTAGCAAACTGGGCAAGCGTGAAGGTACTGCATTGGAGGTTTGGTTAGAATCATTATTCACTGCTGGAAAACTAGTCAAAGTACATGGTGGGGATGCCGTTGGTTGGGGGCCCTCTCCCCGTTGGCTAGCAGGTAAAGTCTGAATTTGAGCAAATAGAATTTATAAACATCTTTTCGCCTCACTGCGAAGCATGTGCGTAGTTTTGTCAAAGACAAAAGCCCAAAGGAATTAAAGTGGTAGTTAATATGGCTTAACAAGTGATGACGATGTTTTCCCAAGACAATCTCTTCAAGGCCCGCGCAAGAAGTATTATGCTTTGTTTACTGATGGTATTATCAACAACTGCCGCTTTAGCAACCACAGCAAGTGCATCTCAAGCAAGAACGTATACCACAAATCGTGACCCACACGATGTTGCTATTGGCGATTTCAATTGTGACACTCACAACGATATTGCGATTGCTACAGATGGTACTCATACCATTACAGTTCTGTGGAATGATGGTAACGGTGATTTTTCCGAACGACAAGATATTTGGGTTACTGCTAATCAAGACCGGAACGCAGATTGGGATGAATTTTCTAATGTACAATTTATCGAAGTTGGTGACTTTACCAACGACGGTGTTGATGACATAGTTATCTTCCAAAGAAACAATCCGTTCAAAACGAATGAAGATGGCTCGCCAGCAGGTGAACCAGGTAACGTAACTATTATCGAAAACGGCGGCTGCAATGAGAAAACTTGGTCAATTGGAGCAAGATTTACTCACTTTTGGGCTTGGGACCTAGAAGTTGCTGACCTCAACGACGACGGTAATGATGACGTTATGGTATTAGACCTACAAGCAGATATTACTACCCAAAGAGTCGTAACCTATCTTGGCCCAATAACCTCAAACACACAAGGTATCATCACTAACTTAGGTCCTGCCCAACAAAATACCTATCGCGCATTTACTGCCGGAGATTGGGGCGAATCACAAGTTGGCGGTGGACTTGGTGGCGGCGGAACCTGCTTCGACAGCGACATGTGGCTACTTAGATCTGCAGGATTAGACTATGCTACCGGACAAGTCACCAATCCCGGTCATGATGACAACGTGTCAATTGTTGAATTTAATTGCCAAACCAATACTTTCCCACTAACTTACACTTTCAGCACCACTCCTGGTGTAGGAGAGCACGTGATTAACATGCAAACAGAAACCTCATCTGATTTGGCAGTTGCCGATTTAGATGGCGATGGTACTGCAGATGTATTGGCATTAAATGATGCCGACATCGAGAATGTGACCTACGTCACATCATCGACTTCAGGTACATGGACATCTCCGCAGAAGGCCTATTTTGGCCCATACATTTCATGGACTTTGACTGTTGCTGACTTGAACGGAGACCAGCAACCCGATTTCATCAACCCAACTCTTGCGTATCAACAAAATTCCACTGACTCCGCTGGAGGTACTTCATCCAATTTCTTCCTAAATTACCCTACTTCGATTCAAGTTACTCTTTCAGACGGTAGTGGTGGCCATCTAAGTCCTCTATCATATGCTGCTGGCCGAAGACCGCACACAGCAGAAGTAGGACAGTTGGCAGGCGGCGCAAACTCTGCGCCAGACATAGTTGTTGCACACAAGAACTGGAGATTTGGTGGTTGGAGAGATAACTTTGGCTGGGATGGCCAATATGATACAATTTCTGTCATTGAGATGGATAGCCAAGACTTGTCAGTTTCAGGAATTGAGATTTCTCCAGTAGACCGCTCTTTTGGGGTTGTTGGTGAAGGTCTTCGAGACATAAACGTGACAGTAACCAATACCGGTATGAATGTTCTTAATGGTCAAAGTGCGACTTTGGACGTTGAACTAAAGGTCGTGGATGAACTTAATTCAACTAATCAAACCGTGTATGCTAATGATTGGGATACTCCAGAAAATGTCGGAGCATGCGGCTCAGGATGTACTTGGGATTACATTGATTATGTTGATGGAAATCACCACTGGAACGAACAAACAACTCCATCTAGCGGTTCTGGTACCGATCCTGATGAATCGCAAGCAGATTACTCTGCCAATTATCTTAACCCAACCCACTTCATGTGGTCTGGTGAAACCAAAACCAACAGTACCGGCGGGGAATGGACTGGATATGGCGCCAATTGGGACGAAGCAATGGTGCTAAGAGATGTTGATTTGACAGGCTCAGACCGTGCTTTCATGAGTGTTGAATTATTCCAAGATCTTGGCTTTGGTGCTCTTGGTAGTGCCGATACCAACGGGTTCGTAGTCGGTGATGTTTGGGACGACTTAGCAATGATTGAGGTTGGTAGTGAAGAGACTGGATGGTCTACTATCAGTTGCCCAGTCACAGCTTACATCGAAGGAGCATGCTGGTCACGTACCTCGATGTGGGGCGGTTTTGACACTGACAGAGTAATCAAAGAAAATGCCTATGGCGGATATGCAGAAGGTCTTTACTACTATGGAATTCAATCATTCAACACCTTTTACGCTTGGAATAATTTCACCGACGAAGGCCTAGGTACCTTCGATTTGAGCCCATGGGCAGGAGAGACTGTTGATTTGCGTTTCAGATTTAGAACTGGTTTCGAGGGTTCCATTTCAGATGAAAATGAATCTACATGGACAGGGAATGATGGCTTTGCATTTGATAATCTTACCATCTTCAAACAGAATACTGCATTCTTCCCTAATGTGCAAAATCAACAAACTCAAATCCAATTGAATAATTTGGGTCCAGGTCAAGAATACGTTGCAAATCTGCAAGCCAACTTTATGAATGATACGACTTATCGTATTTCTGCAGTATTATCAAATAACGGTTGGGATGAACAGGTACTAAACGACGAAATCGTCGGTTACGTGACGCCGTTTAATTTGTATGACCCGGCACTTGAATCGATAGATTATTTCGAACCTGGTCAGCTTTACGCTCAAGGAACATATCCAATTTCAGCTACTACTAACAACTATGGAAACACAATAGTTGACTTTGATGTCACTGCAACAGTATTCACTGCCGACCCCGACACAGTACAATGTGGCAACCCAGGATCTGATTGTATTATCACGTTTGATAACTCTACAGACGGGACTAGATATACTCAAAGTAACAATCCAAAGGGTACAACATACAACGACACCTTGGATTGCCCATCTGACTTAGTTTTCAACAGTAACTCATACTGGTTTGGCCACCCTTGCCAGACAGCAACACTGGGATACGGTGACGCATGGGAAAATGAAACAATGACCATCACAGATATTGATCTTGAAGACTTAGAAAGCGATTTCGTATCTCTATCATTCGAGTATTATGCTGATACCTTCTTTGAAGTAGACTCACAAGGCAATATTGAACCGAGCGATTACATGGCCGTGACGGTTGATTTCACCAAGGATTCTACTGATAATACTGCTATTGTTTACGGACAATGGAATGATTACAATGAAGATGGAACCTGCCAAATAGATGAAGATGGAAACGGGATAGTCAACGAAACTAATCCAATCGACTTTGAGGAGATTGAATACATTGGCGACCCAAGAACCACCGATGGACTAAGCGGTAATTGGAATGTATTCTTTAATTCCGACAGGTTAGTCAAAACTACAACTCTTGATTTGACTCATTTGTATGTTTTGAATACAACCTCTCCTGACTCTGGTGAGTGGGATACACAATGTATCTCACTAGCAGACTCAACAGTTGACTTAAACTTTGATTTCTTCTCAGATGATGATGGGAGAAATGGCATAAATGATGGTTTCAAAGGTGTTGGAATAAACAATATCACCTTGAAAGAATTTACTTTCGTCGAGGATAACTCTTATTCAATAAGCCGAACCTCTGTAGATGCTGAAGATTCTTCAACTGACCTAATTGCAGAGCACGATTTCGTGTCCGGCGTATACATGGTTGAAGTAGAGACTATCTTCGACAATACCACAGTTGGTACCAACTGGTATGGAAACGATGAATTATCAACTGCAAATAACATCAAGCGTGTTATATTTGACGTAAAATCAGTAGACATTGTTTTGAGTCAACCTAAGAGGTTAGCTTGTTTGGATGAGGTTAGGCAAAATTGTGTTCTGCCAATTGATAGTTCTTTGACTCACAATTGGGAGATGACGGCAACAAATGGAGTTCTTGAAGGGGACTATGTATTCTATATGGAAGTGTTTGACGAGACCACAGGCTCTCTTGCCCACAGTGTCAGTGCTGGACCAGCCCAATCTCTGTTGAATGGTGAAAGAATTGCCTTATCGTTTACTCCTTGGGCCGGATATCAGGATGGACACACATACAACATCAGTTACCGTGCCCAACTAGATGATGGTACTCCATCAGGAGATCCAGTATATTTCCATGCAACATTTGCCGATGAAGTCGATATTGCAATACTATCTGATAAGACCAGCGGCACCTCCAGAATCATCGAAGATATTGCGGCTAATGGTATGTCTTATACTCAATTTGCCATGAATGATTGGGATGATTATTTCAAGACTAATTGGTTTACTAACTTCGATAAAATTATCTTGCCATGGCAAGATTTCAACACTGCAAAGGATGATGGGAAAGCATATTACAAGACTATATCTGATACAGTCAGCAATGTTGACCGAAAGCAAGTGTTAGTTAATTTCATGAGCAGTGGTGGTACAATTCAAGCGCATTTGGCACCACATGGGACTCAAACCTACGGGCTTCAAACAAATGTTGAACCAAGATTACCTCTAGGTTTGGTGATTGATGACAAAACGAATGGTGCAGAGATAACCTATGCGGATATGGAAGTATACGATGAATTCCATCCAATTATGAATAACATTGATGAGAATAAATTTGAGGTATTTACTCCAGTAGCCAATTCAGCACTAGACATCGGTAGCGAGGCTACTTCTGATGTGCCTAAGATTTGTTCAGGTAACCAAAATGTTGCAAGTTTCCAACCAATTATTCGTGATTCAACAAGCATTGAAGATGTTCTGTTGGGGATTTGTAGCTATGGACAAGGTGGAATGATTATTTCCACCATCGACCTTGAAGCAAAGTCAGGTAATGCATCAAGTTCGGACTTTGCTTTGCTTAGTAACGTCCTGGCCTATCAAGTAAATGATTATCCAAATCCATTTGGTGAAATGAGAGATGGAACTGATATCTTGATTGATGGTGTAGTTCCTGATCCTGCATTAGGTGCCGGATATGCAACTGTGTACATGAAGAGTAACGCACAACTAACCTTTAGTTACCAATCTGATGCACAAGTAAGTTTGCAAACCGATTGGCTGATTTCTGGGCCAACGTCTTGGGATTTAGGAACCATGGCTCCAGGTCAAATCGACCATTATACATCCCCATTGTTTGAAACAGAATCTTCACCAGTAATGGATTTCTGTAAGTCAATCGGGACTCAAGGAGAATGTAAACAAGGAGAGCAATGGACAATTACTCTTTGGCTGCACGATGATAACGGTCATTCAAGAATGTTGTCAGTGACAGTTGAGACTAATGATGCAAATGCTGACGCATTCAACCCAATTGCCGATGCTTATGTGGTTATGAAAGACAGTTATGCCGACAACATCGAGTATGTTGGAACTTGTTCTAGCCTAGATAATTACCCTAAATATGAGATAACCCTTGATGAAAGTGGCCAACTACCAATTGATTTCAATGCCTTTAATTCAACAGATCCTGATGCCCTAGAAGGTAACGGGATTGAGAGGTACGAATGGGAAGTACTGTTTGATAAGCCGTGGGATCAGGCAATTAATGTCAATGCAAATACCTACATCCAATACGAATCAAGCCTGGGTGTTTGGCAATATACCTTTGGTGGTTATGGTGTTGATGAAAATGGAGAATCGTATGCGGGTAGAAATCTCACTTACAACCCAAATACAGAATCACCAATCCAACCAATTAAGATTAAGTTAACAGTGTACGATAAATCAGGTAAATGGGATGATGATATGGAATTCTGTTTCGATGTAAAACCACAAGGTTTTGGCGATGAACCTCCAGTTATTGAATTCACCAACTGGGGCGACCAACAAGGTTACACTAATTCATTCTACAACCTTTCAGGATTTGTCGTGTCAGGTTCAGATGAAAGTGATACGTACGTGGAAATAACTTGGAATGAATCTCTATTAGACCAAACAGACGTAAGAGTACGAGAAACAGCTAAGGGAACAAAAGAATTAGCAGTTCTCAAGAATCCAGTTGGAACTAGTGACTCTTTCCAGTTGAGTCTAGATATCGATAGATTCCACTCTAATAATCCGGTAGATGTCATAATTTACATAAGAATTTACGAGTTTGATCCTCTGAAAGATTCAGAAAAACGCTGGAATGCAGAACAACAACTCCCGCTAAATGATCCAAACTATGTGCAATTATACAATCCAAGTACTATCACGCTATCGTTACCAATATGCCGTGGAGTGACGGTTCCAGATGATGTGATATTAGCAGACCCTGAGGGCAAATGGATCTTCATCAATGGTGAATGTGATTGGGATGGCGAATATTCTCTAGAAAATGGTGAATGGGTTGCTCCATCATCCAATGATGGAGGCGATGGTGCTCAGTCTGACAGTAATATCATGGTAATAGGTGTTGGAGCTGTTATCTTAATCTTGATAGTCGTCTTAACGCTATTATTCCTACGAAGAAGCGGAGGAGATGGCATGGATGGAGATTACAAAGACTTCAGCCTAACTGGGGCTTTCCAAGAACAAGACCCTGTTGAGCAATATGTCCAACAACTAATCGCACAGGGATATCCTGAAGATACAGCAAGATCGTATGCAGCACAATATGCAGCTCAAGCGGGACTCACGGGCGGAGGCGCACAACCTCAACAACAAGCCGCTCAAGCAGCAACACCAGTTGCCACCAACCCTGCGATGGATGCTGCGTATCAACAATACTACCAGCAGTTTATCACTCAAGGTTATGATGAGCAGACTGCCGCAGCCTATGCACAACAATATGCAGCAGCATACATTCAACAACAAGGATAACATCATTTTTGAAACTGATTTGGCAATTAGTCAATGAGTTCAAAAGTGACCGGTTGTAGCGTCGCCCATGGACAAGACTGACAAGTACACAGTAGCAGATATGAATCTGGCAGAATCCGGGTCATTAAGAGTAGATTGGGCAAGAGCCAGAATGCCAGTTTTAGCTGCGCTAAAAGAAGAGGCGCTAAAGACCAAACCACTAGCAGGGATGAGAGTTGCTGGATGTCTTCACGTCACCAAAGAAACCGCAGTATTGATTGAAACAATAGCCGCCGCCGGGGCTGAAATTTCTTGGTCTGGTTGTAATCCATTATCAACTCAGGATGATGTTGCCGCATGGCTTGCTGAAGAAGGATATTCCATCCATGCATGGCATGGTCAAAGCGTCGATGATTTCTACTGGTGTATCGACAAGACACTAGAGTTTAATCCGACTCTGACTCTTGATGATGGTGCAGATCTAATCGTTCGTGTTCACGGTGAAAAGGAAGAATATGCTGCAGGAGTTATTGGCGGCACTGAAGAAACTACGACTGGAGTCCACAGATTAAGGGCTATGGGTAAGGCTGGAGATTTGAAATATCCAGTTATCGCAGTTAACGATGCTATCACAAAGTGGGATTTTGACAATGTTTACGGAACTGGTCAATCAACCATTGATGGGATACTTAGAGCCACTTCTGTATTAATTGCCGGAAAAACCTTTGTTGTTTCTGGATATGGACATTGTGGTAAAGGTGTCGCTATGAGGGCTCAAGGAATGGGCGCCAATGTAATAATCACTGAAATAGACCCTCTACCTGCTCTAAGAGCAATAATGGACGGTTTTAGAGTCATGAAGATGGATGAAGCTGCAGCCTTAGGGGACATATTCTGTACAGCTACTGGTATGAAAGACGTAATTGTTGAGCGACATTTTGCCTCGATGAAAGATGGTGCTATAATTTCCAATACTGGGCATTATGATTGCGAAATAAATATCGAAGACTTAGAAGGATTAGCGGCAAGTAAGCGAACCATTCGAGATAACAATAATGAGTATACTATGAACGATGGTAGGAAAATTTTCCTGCTTGCAGACGGACGCCTAGTTAATCTTGCAGCAGCAGAAGGACATCCATCAGAAGTAATGGATATGTCGTTTGCCAACCAATATCTAGCACTTTGCCGTCTAGCTAAAGAAGGCAAGGATATGCAACCGATAGTGTATGATATCACAACTGAACAAGACCAAGGTCTCGCAACAACTAAGCTTGCAACACTAGGTTTCGATATTGATTCACTGACTGAAGAGCAAGTTGCTTACTTAGACGATTACAACGCAGGAACGTGATTATTCCTCTTCTAGGGGTTCTGCTGCTTCGCTATTTTCCCAGAATGGTGATTGTTCATCACCATCTTCAATGTAGCCTAAGTCATCTAAATGGGACTCAAAATCAGGCAGTTCCAACTTCCAGTTTTTAGGTAGCGCAGTGTCTTCTTCAACAATCAATAGCATTCTTTCTTGCCAGGCAATAGGTTTGCGTTGCAGTATATACATATACAGTACTGAGGTCTTAATCTCTTCAGAAATAACTGAATACCCAGTGGAAGACTCAAAATTCATGGCTCTAAGTAGGTTAAATGCAGGTCGGTTGATACTCCGAAACATATTCTTGGTAAATCTCATCCCGGCAATCACAGCGACAAAGATAACGATTGAAGTAAGACAAAATGCAGTAAAACCTTCTCCTGCTAACATGTTTGATAAAACAACAACACCAAACAGAATCGGTACAGTAACCAACATGAATATGAAGGTTTCAGAAACTGGTGGTTTGCGCATTTTTGATTCGATTGCTAGCCAACCAGGGTGGCGCTTTTCCCAGGGTTTGAAATATTGATTTTGATCTTGTTGTATGGCCGAATTGAATAGTCCAAGCAATTGGTGGACTCTGCCGTATTGGCTGGTTGCCACATCCATATTTTCGTTCAATATAGTCTCAATTCTTTCCCTACCCTCTTCATAAAGTCCCAAATCAGCCATTATGGTGGCTTGTTCAATTAATGGAGTAACTTCACCTGGGGCGTGATGGCGAACTTCTTGCCACCATTCAAGGGCGTCGATCATTAATCCTAATTCATCAGCAAGTAATCTGCCCCCTCTCACCCACATATCAATTCTGGAAGGGTCTAAATTCACTATTTTCTTGACGGCACTCAGTGATTTAGAAGCCTCAATTAAGTTATCTGCCTGTCCATTTGGGTTTAGATGAGAGTCAGAAATCACTTGCCATGCATCAGCATGTTCAGGATCTAATTTCACTACTTTGTATGCTTGAATCAAAGCTTCTTCTTTGTTACCATTATCAAGAGCTTCTAACGCATCAAGGTAGTGATCTTCAGCGCTCATATACCCACGCTCGTGAGTGAATCACTTAATCATCTCTATTTCTTTTTATTGGACGAGTATCAAGGGGTTGGGGTCCTCTGTTGTGCGCATGACCAGATGATTTACCTCTAGCGCGACGAAATTTACGAACGGTTGGGTCTCGCTCTTGGCGACCGCCTCCTTCCCTTCTTGGTCCACGCTCTCTGTCGCTTCCACGACTATCCCTGCTTGGTCGGTCATCTCTTCTTGGTCCGCGCTCTCTGCGTGCGCCTCCATCTCTGGATGAACGGTCGTCTCTGCGTGGTCCACGGTCTCTGCGTGCGCCTCCATCTCTGGATGAGCGGTCGTCTCTGCGTGGTCCGCGATCTCTGCCGCTACTTCGATTATCTCGTCTTGGACGGTCATCTCTGCGTGGTCCACGGTCTCTGCTATTACCTCCACCACCAGGTTTGGGTTCTCCGCATCTATTACATTCTGTTCTAAATGAAAAATTAGAGTTATTACACTTTTTACATTCCCAATCATTGTCAGTAAACGTTTTTCGCTCAGGTCTATTGAAATTACGGTCTCTAGAGTCTCTACGATTATCTCTTCTTGGCGGGCGAGAGTCATAACGAGAGTTTCTTGTGCCACCAGAGTCGCCCCCACCTGGCTTTGGAGCACCACATCTGTTACATTCTACTCTTCTGGCAAAGTTGGAATTGTTGCATTTTGGACAATCCCAATCATTGTCGCCATGTGAATCTCTGCGATCATTTCCTCTAGAACGGTTATCCCTGTAATTGTCACTTCGATTGTCTCTGCCGAAGTCTCTGCGATTATCTCGTCGAGAATCTCTTCTATCATCTCTTCTCCCGCCTCTGTCATCATTACGGCGCCTGTCGTTTCGGTCACCTCGAGATCTATCAAAGCGATCTTCTCGTTCTACTTTGGGTCGTATTTTGACATCGATACCGATGAATTGACTAGCATCCATTTTGCGGTCAAGATGGGCAATATGGGCGATAGGCGATTCAGTACCACCTAAAACAGCATCAATTTTACCGATGTAAGTTCCGTCATCAGAACTAACAATTATTGAACCAAGTGCTGGTGAGGAACCGGTAAATGAGGCGAGTAAACCGCCTTCGTGGCTATGTGAATCTACTGAACCAATGAACATGATAAAACATCCTTTGTCAAATCAAAGTTCCTGCTTTCTTCTAGCAAATGCCGCACCAAGAAGAGTGACGCTTAATGTTGCCAGTAGTGATACACTTGGTAGCGCACTACTGTCATCTCCACTATCACTGTCGCTTGTTGATCCGTCATTAGAATCATCAACAGCATTAGGGTCTGCTACGTTTATTTCTAGGGTAGTGACTACCGATGATTCATCTGTAGCAGTAATGATTATGTCATATGTGGCAATTTCTTGAAGTACACAAGTAGCTATTGACACATCAATCTCCCAGTTAATACCTACTTTGGTGAAATCTGTTGCTTCAGCCCCACATAATTGAAGGGACATTGAAACTTGCTCGCCATCAGGGTCTGAAACCGTTCCCTTTAGGGTGAATTGTAATCCTGTTGCATCCCATGTTGCATTCATTCCATCAAAACTCATCTTAAGTGTTATAGTTGGTGGAAGACTTTGTTTCTCTAATCCATAGTCTAACATATAGTCAAAATTCATCATATTATTGGCACTTGCAGAACCCATTATCATGACCATTCCTGGCTTTAAACCATCCATGGGTAAGGCAATAGTTACCGGTTGGTTACTAGCCATTGAAGATCTCATGGAGCCCATATTTCCGTCTTGATGAGCATGAGCACTAACAGTCATTTCAGCCACTAATCCACTAGGGGTCACAGTAAAGTCGATGTTTTCACCATCGGTGATCTCTGCTGTTGCAGTAAATGGTTGGCCAAAGGTGAAATCAAGAGTTTCCACGGCTACAGCGCCAAATGGGTCGACAATTCCACAGGTTGCCACTGTTGAAGCGGTCCCAGATGGAGAGGTAACCAGTAGGTTACCAGTTTCATCTTGTCTCGCACTCCATCCGGCATCACTAAATGTGCAGTCTAGGTTCCAACCGTTGGAATCAGTAGCCCAGTCTGCTAAATCATCTGCCGCAATAGTGAGGTATTCGGTTCCGGTCATTAACGGAATTATTGAATTATTATTTGGATGATAAGACGTCCATTGTGGTAAATCGTTAGATTCTGGTTCAGCAGTAGTAAAGTCAATGAATAGGTTACGACCCATTGGCCAGAGAGATTTTTCATAATCGACAGATTGGTATATTCTTAGTTTGCCATCGGGCAGGAATTCTTCAGTAGGAGCCACATAGTCGACTCCTTCTTGTAATGCTACACCATCATCTTCCATTGAATAATTAGCAACTCTGAGTCCTTGTAATGCAGGAAAGGTCAAAACTAATTCAGCATTGGTCATATTAGTTACATTTAGCGCCAAGGTAAAGTCTGAAACACCCTTATTTGGCAGTTGATCGAACCTCATATTAGTCTCTTCACCACTTTTAACAAACATACTTATTTGCAAATCGTCGGTTGCATAAGTCGGAATTTCTCGGCAGTCAGCAGATGCGCCAAAGTTACTGCACTGACGCTCATCAGGGTGATTAGGGGCAATTAAGTCAACTTCATCTAGGGCGATTCCTGATTCGACGAATTCCATGTCATTCCAATCAACGCCACTTGCAGTTCGGTGTGGGACTCCTTCTCTTACCCCTAGTCTTGTATCCATGTCTTCGATACACATTGGACCAATTTCTCTTACAGCCTCACGCTCATCAGTGCTAAGCCAGTCATTATTGCCGCCTGGAGCGCCATCAAATAATTCATCTAAGTTGTCACGTACAGTTGCAGAGTTACTGCCATTTACGAAAGCGGTTGCAGTCATTCCAGCATTAGCCCAATCCTCTTCAATATCGATGTTGAATAGAGCGAAATTGTAATCGAACAAATCTTCGAAAGTATATCCTGAACAGTCAACATCGGAAAGGCCATCACTACCTTGCCTTCCTTCAGTATTTTGAGTTTCGTTAACTGTTAGTTCATTGCTGCTGATAGCTGAATTCATGCTCATTAAGAGCATTAGAATGAACATGGTTATCGCGGTGGCGGGAACATAGTTACGTCTTGCTGCCATGCCTATCGGTATAGTCTGCTTGTCTAATACTCTTTGGCTTACATAATGACAAATCGCCGTTTATGGTTTGATTTGGTTAAGGCGGAATTTGAACCAATACCAAGGTATACAGGTCCAAATCAACGCAGATAACCAAGAAATCAACCTAGGGACTCCACGGTCAACGTCATCTAGTGTAGTTTCTAATAAGTGGTGAAACACGCCATTTGGCGAAAGAAGGTCGAGGTAACCTTCGAGTTTAATCATCTCAGTATTATTTACTTCGCCAATTTCTACCCCCGAGGCAAAAGCGACCATAGAGGTTACTAATGCCCACAAAAAGGTAAACAGAAACCACATTCCAACGCCAAAGGCGATCGAAGTACCCTGATCTTTGGAATATGTTGAAGCAATCAAACTAAACAAAACATACCATACTAAAACCAAAGCAACACCGATAAAAGAAATAATCATGTCAATAATTTCTACCGATGCTTCCAACCGATACATTGCAATTATTGTAGAGATCAGCCATAAAGTCCAGACTGGAATTAATATTGCAGCCCAATAGCCAAGTGCAATGCCAATAGACTGGCTACTACGCGGCATTGGTTGAGATAATTTAACTTCTAAAACACCACTAAATCTGTCTCGACTTATGCCATCAAATGACAGTAATACGCCACACATTGTGCCGGCAAAAACTACACCTAGGCTAGTGTAAAACAAAACTTCAGGCACATTATCGGGCGTTATTCCTCCAGGGAGCATTACATCCGGGTCTGAAAAACCCCATGCCATCCCGGGAATAAATAAAATAAGGATTGGTAACATGATTATCATTCGATTAGATTTCCATTTTGCAACACAAATTCGCCGGGCAATGGCATAAATTTCAACTGGAATTAACATCATTCTTCCTCACCTCTAATTTTCAAAGGAAGCATTGTAACCTGATTAATGTCCATGCCAATTTCTTCTATTTCTAAGCCAGTTGCACTGCACAGCATCTCGACAATGTCTGGTGCTTTTGGTTGCCAAAAATCGATGGTATGATCATTATCTAAAATTCTAGAGATTAGTTTAGAATCTGGCTGGAAGATCATGGCCTTCCAGTTATTGTCCGTGTAATTTGATGAAATCAATTTACTGTTCTTATCAAGTAATTTCTCAAATTCAGGTAACTCGCCTTTTCCGCCAATTTCGACTCTATCATTTAACCCTAAATCACGTTCAATTTCTGAAATTTTCCCTTCTGCCACAATTTGGCCTTTGTGGATTAATGCTAGGCGGTCAACAAAACCATTCATGCCGGAAACATGATGCGATGAAATAATGATGCTCACTCCATTTTCAGCGAGTTGCTTAACCATCTTTTCAACAGACTTTGCAGCAACAGGGTCTAGTCCGTTGAAAGGCTCATCTAGAAGCAATATTTTGGGTGAACTCATTAATGAAATTGCTAGGCTAAGTCGTTGACGCATTCCTTGGCTTAGAGTGTCTAATCCATCATTTAATTTAGAAGAAAGACCTACCAAGTCGAGTAATTTTTTTGAGTCGACATCGCCTTCTCGCATTTCGGCAAATAACTTCACGGTTTCCAACACGCTTTCAGAACCGTTCCATCTGACTTGTTCTGGCATATGTCCAACATTACAGCGCAACAAATAATCAATCGCTTCCGGGCTTTGATTTAGGTCATCTCCGTGGAGTCTAATCGTGCCACTGTCTAAGGGTATTACTCCTGCCAATAGTCGCAGCAAGGTGGTCTTGCCGGCGCCATTTGGCCCAACAAGGCCGAGAATTTCGCCCTTTGGTAAGGTAAGATTCAATGAGAATACTCCTGGTCCTTGTCGCTTATTCCAAGGGTTCAAAAATTTGGGTGATGAAATTTTGTGGCGAAATGTTACGTCGATTAACTCGAGCGCAGCTTCCGCCATGACATGGCTAATCTGTTCATGCTTGACAAACTACCGTATATTATCTCAATCAAAGCAAACCTTCTTGCCTTAAAACCAAATCCTGTATATGATTAAGGTGCTTGGCTCAGTATTTGTTTCAGTGTCCATGGTGGCTGTGGTCTATGCTGTTGTTTATCTAAAACACAGATATTCGAACGATGATTCTGAGTTGGACTATCGCAATGCATACGGGCAATATGGTCTCGAATTTTTGATTGGTTGTGTGATGTTTTTGTGGATTGTTCCTTATGGCATTCTGGTAATTGTACCTTTGGTGTTAATTCTATCGTCAATAAGCCCTGCAGGCCGGGCTTCATGGCAAAAATTTGGCAAAATAAGAACTTATGCTGTAGTATCTATGGTGGTGGTTTTGTTGATGGGTGGCTTTGTTCCAACATCCGAACCGAAATCGCCTGATGAATGGGGCGAGCCACTTTTTACAGAAAACCCCAATGCCCCAATTTATCCTGCTGGCAAGCAATATACTTGGCTAATGCTACCTGATGAGGGCGGATTAAATGTAGAGATTGTCCAATCCTTGACCATCAGGACATCGCATCAGTTTTCCAAATTATCTCTTGCCTCTTCAACGCTAAACATTGCCGATGTATTCAACATGCAGCAATCAAGAATGGATCAAGCAATTGAGTTACTAGACGAACAAATTGTCTTCAATATCGACCCTGAGGAGATGAAATTATTAGCCATTGAAGATAAAGCTAAACATACCTTTCAAACAGCAACAGGTAATCATGAATTGGATATTAGATTGTATGACTTACGAAGTTTGACTTTGAGCTCAGATCCTAATGGTGTCAAAGTAGGTGAAGTATTCTGTGTTGCAAAAGGCACATGGGGCGGGGAATTGGATCTCCTAGTTGTGGTCCG
>TARA_B100001093_G_scaffold382763_1_pt1 | contig 18353 bp, 8 predicted proteins | sample TARA_B100001093 | Tara Oceans TARA_B100001093 (sample SAMEA2623116) | marine metagenome | biome: marine biome (ENVO:00000447); feature: surface water layer (ENVO:00002042); material: "saline water (ENVO:00002010), including plankton (ENVO:xxxxxxxx)" | depth 5 m
GGTTCTCTGCAAACGGTTCAGGGGATTACGATGCTGCGTGCTCGACCTATCCGGTGAACGGGTCGTGGCACTGTGCTGAATCAACGCCTCAAGCCGGTTCGGAATACCTCGTCGTCAGTTGGACCAGTGATCTTGATGGTCGATTAACACCTGAGGGTGAAGACTGGCTTCTTTTCGAGGCCCGCTTATCTGCTGGTAGCCATACCGTCACGCTCAGTCTTGATGACGGTATCCACGACCCTGTATTGGTCTCTCAAACCGTCGAAGTCACGGTCTCGGCACCACAACTCGCACTCGCATCTCCACTGGATGGTTCTGCTTTCAATTCGGAGACCTTGATTCAGTGGGACGCAAGAGACTCGGTGGATTACGATGGCGACTCTTTCTCAATGACGGTCCGCAGTGATTTGCTTAACGAACCTCTGTTGAGCAACGTTGATGCTTCAATCGTCCACCAAGCAGCCTTACCCGCAGGGGAACATTCTATTCGAATCACGCTCAGTGATGATACCGGTATGGAGCAGACTACCGTGATCGGTTTGGTCGTCGGCCAATCCGACCCTAATGCCGTGATGCTCAAACCAGTCAATCTCGTATCGATTGGTGCGGGCGAAGCGCTGATTTTGGAAGAATCTTCCAGCGATGCAGATGGAGACATGCAGAAGCGTGAATGGCGACTGTGGCTGGCAACTGGCGGCTTTGAAGTCATCTCGACTCAGAGCAGTGATTCGGTGCAAATACCTCCAGGCCAACACCAATTGTCCCTCTATGTTGAAGATGGAAGAGGGCAGTCGGATGAGTCATTTGTTAACATCACCGTTCAGTCGAGCTTACCGTCACTGTCCAACCTCACGTTCTCACCGAATGCATTGATTGCTGAAGAAAAGAACGTATTCACCGTACGAGTGATGATGAGCGACCCTGATGGAACGACACAACTTGTGCAGGGTACAATTGTGTTCAATGTTCAATCGTGGACATTTAACCTCTCGGACGAGGACAACGACGGTTACTGGGAAGGTTCGGTCGAACTCGTACCAGAAACGTCGGGTCGTCCAAATTTGAAAATAATCGCCACCGATGGAACAGTTGCTGATCCAAAGGTCGATGTTTTGAGTGTCACCTTGTTGGTGGAAGAACGGGAAGGTGACAATCGATTCGCAGTTCTGGCCATCGCCATTGGTGGATTTATTGGTCTTTTAGTTCTTCTTTCAGTCGTGGCACTGCGACGTCAGCGACGTGCGGAAATCGAAGCAATTGATTCATGGGATTCGTTTGGTGCCATCAAACCCCAAAGTCCTGATCCAAACCAACCCGCGATTACGCTTGAGGGTGGTATTGTTGAGAGTGCTACTCAAATCGAAGCAGAAGAGCAAGTCAATGAGTCAAGTGGGGATGAAGATGACTCAAACACTCAAGTCGCAGGAATCGACCTTGACTGGGACAACGTCTGAAGTTCACTTCTTCTGTTGTTCAGGTAAGTCCTTGTTGGTTGAATCGGGATTCGAGTCACGACCCCCCCACGGCGTGAGGGTTCGATGAATGCCGAGCCGCTTGGCAAACAGGAACTTGAAATTCTTCCATCCATCACCCCAAGTGTGGATTTCAGCTTCACCCACTCGCGGTCGGTAAGGTACTGAAATTTCAATCGCCTTTTTCTTTCCAAGCACCTTACGTGCTAAGATTTTCATCTCTTCAGATAGCGGCATACCGTCATTGGTCGGCCGCATGGCTTCGTTGTTGAAAATTGACTTTCTAAAGACCCACATTCCAGATTGAGAATCTTTCACACCATAGCCAAACAGGAGACGAGCGGTGAACGACAGTGCCCAGTTTCCAAATCCGTGGATTCCCGACATTGAACCGTCTTCAGCGAGGGAGAGTCTGTCGCAAGTAATGAAATCCAAATCGTCATCCAGCAGCCGCTTGACAAGTGTTGGTACCAACTCGGCTGGATAGGTGCAGTCAGCATCCATGGTCACTATGATGTCGTTCTTGGCAACATCAAAACCAGTGCGGTAGGCTCGACCGTATCCTTTTCGATCCTCGAGGTGAACTCGAATCTTCTTTTCAAGAGCGATTTCTCTCGTACGGTCAGATGAGTTACCGTCAACGATCATGATTTCGAGATTTTTACACCATCCACGAGGAATTGCATCGATGGTAGGCCCCAATGCTTCTTCCTCATTTCGAGTAGGAAGAATGACAGTAACCGTGACTGGGAGTTTTTCGCCCATGATTCGCCCAACTTCCACACCCCCTTGAAGGCATTGGAGTGAAAACTCCGTTTTTCACCAAATCTCATCGGTGACATTCAAACCCCTTCTGCGCCAGCATTGTACGATGCACATCGCCATGGTGTCCGGTGAATATCCACCTCGATGGGGGGGAATTGGCTCGGTTGTGTACCACCTTGCAGGACATTTGGCTGCCAGGGGTCACCACGTGAGCATTATTACACGCACCCACAAAGACGCCGCACCTTCCCAAGTTGGGGTTTCTGTTATCGAAGTTCCTTGGCTGAAAGCACCCATGGCCTTCACACGTTCCTACGGAAGACATGCGCTCAAGGCTCTAAGGCATCTGCACAATCAACAACCAATCGACGTGGTTCACACGCTCCTCCCACTGGTCAGTTGGAAGAAAAAAGAATTCCGATGGGTAGAACAGAACATTTCTCCGGTTGTTTCAGCACTCAACGGAAGTTGGATTGGGGAGAGAGAAGGCATGAGGCTGGCTGCAAAACATCGCGAATCGGCGACGTGGAAGAACCCCAATGATTTAGCAATTCTAACAACCGCCAAATGGTACGCTCGATACGAACAGGCCGGACTCACGGAATCATCGGTCTGCGTTGCAATCAGTGACTCGACGAAACAGGAATTTCAACGCTGGTATGTTCCACCAGTCAACTGGCGATGTGAAACGATTCTTTACGGCGTAGACCATCTCGTGTTTCGCCCGTTAAACGGCGACGATGAAGACGAGCAACTCGAGCATGAATCATTGCGAAAACGGTACGATGCAGCAGATGAAGATTCACTCTGTGGGCGTGCATCAAAAGAAACCCCTCTCTTGCTGGCAGTCGGGCGTTTAGTCGCTCGAAAAGGTCATCGTACACTGCTGCGAGCGATGCCAAAAATCCTCGAACAATTCCCCGGCGCTCGACTGTGTATCATTGGCCGGGGTCACATGGCGAAAACGCTGCAAAAACAGGCCAAGAAATTAGGTGTTGGTCACGCTGTATTCATCCGTTCAGGGATGCCTTTTGATGAACTTGCACAGCACTTCCGAAGTGCTGACTTGGTCGTCTATCCGTCCTATTATGAAGGGCAAGGTTTGATTCCGTTGGAATCGCTGGCCAGTGGAACTCCCGTGGTTACGGTAAATCAGGCACCCTTGACTGAAATGATCGATTCGACAGTTGGAGAATTGTTCACCACTGGTGACCCAGATGACCTTGCTAAAGCCGTATGCCGTTCTCTTTCAGACCCACAAGCTCGTACAGAACAGGCACTCCGAGGTCGCAAGCGGGTTCTCGACCAGTACACCTACGAGCACAATGCGGAAGATTACGAGAACATCTACCTCGAATTGTGCAAAACTGAGAGCAATCAATAGATATCCACAAGGGCAACCTCCAAAGCACTCCTTACGTACAACAGTCCATGGCGAACGACGCTCCCGAGGCAATTCGAATCGAAGACGAACAGTCTTCAGGCTCCCGAGACCTCAATATAGCGGCTGGTGCGACCATTGCAGTGGCTATTGTCGCCCTGCTTTTAGCGGCAGTATGGGGGCCTTCTTTTTCAAACGGTATGAACGTCGAAAACACTGTACAGGACTTGCAAGGCGACCAAGTCTACTTCACATGGAGCGAGCCAGAATATATGCCCCGTCACGAGGAGTGTATCGACCCAGATAATGGTCAAGACCCGGGGTATGAAGGCTACGGAATTGGCTATGAGCCCAGTCTTTCTATCGACAGCCAGGGAAATCTTTTCGTGACAGCACACAAAGACTTACGATGGGGTGGAGAAGGTAATCCATTTGCGCCAGTTATTGGAGGAAACCTCGATACGTGGTATGCTTGTGAAGACGGAGAAATGACTTCTTGGGATTATTGGGCTTCATGGTTTTGGATTTCGAACGACGGTGGAGCCTCTTGGAACCATGGCGAAAATTTCAATCCAACCCCCGGTAATTTGGGTAACTCCCTTGTTGGGTCAGCAGCTGGAGCCGGTTCTGAATGCCTTGGGGATGAGGGTGACATCGCCGTTGATGCAAACGACGTCGTCTATTACTTGGACACGACTTTAGAAGACAATTGGTGGCACATGTTTGAAGACGGTGGCAATTCCTACATGTCGCCAAACGTTTGCGAACGAATGCAAACAATGGCGGCCGATGACCGACCTTGGGTTGCCGCTCAAGGTGATGGGATCATCCACTATCTTGGTAACTCCGGCGCTTCACCTCCTGAGTGCTCCGGAGATACCGGTCGGTATTGGTACTACCATTCCGAAACGGGACGAGCACCGTTCTCGCAATGCTATGCAATGCCAGGCGGCTGGTCGACAATCTCTGCTCAGAACAACGGGCCGTATGTGTTTGTGGCACAAGAAGACGCAGACACTTCAACCGGAGTTGTCCACGTTCGAATCAGCGATGAATACGGTCGAGGAACTGGGCCGAGTCCCAGTGACGGAACGTGGCAAGAACCCGTTGATGTAGGACCTCGAGAGGGCAATTGTCCCGAAGGATATCCGGTTGTGAACAACAACGAAGGTGGCATGGTCGTAGTTGCATGGGCAGATTGCCCCAATGGTAACACCGGGCCATGGGAAATGCGAGTAGCAGTTTCTTACGATAATGGCACCAGTTGGCAGTCGTGGAACGCAACCGCATTTGACCGCGGAATCAACATGTATCCGTTCGTTTCAATCACTGAAGATCAAGTGGTGACATTGGCTTTCTACGGTCTTGATTACGACCAAGATGACAGCGAGGACGGATACGTTTCAGGTAAAGACTGGTACCTCTACGCGGGCGCGCTTCATCACCCCATGGAAGGTGATGTGTGGGACTTCCGTGTTGTAGATCCAACTCCTCTCCACACCGTGACTGCTTACGAAGAATCCAGTGGCGATACACATGCTTTGCATGATTTCTTTGAAACAGTGGTCTCGGCAGAGGGCGATTGGATGGGTATAGCGTATCAAGAAAATGTTGGCTTGCATCCGTTTGAAGAAAACGAAGAGCAACGCTACATTAAGTTCGTTCGTGGGGATGTCTCATCGTCTCATAGCATTGTATCGCAACCGATTCGTTCTTCACAAAGCATGCCAATGTTCCAACTGGATTACTTGGCGCTCGCACCTCGCTACATGGATGAATAATCACCCTACGGGTGAACCACAAACAAGGGTGGTGTTCATAGGCACACCACCTATTGCATCATCATGCTCGCCAAGCGGTTGATGGCCCTCAGCCTCGCCGCGTTGATGCTGTGCATGGTTCCATTGGTCGCTGCTGATGACGATACTCAAAGCGCAAATCCACTCACAGATGGCGTTACTTCCAACGGGTATGTCTGTGATCCCGACTGCGATAACGGCAAGGATAAAGCAGACTTTTGGAAGATTGAAGCACGCAAGGGCGACATCGTTCAAGTTTCATTCTCGGGCACGGTCAATGGGCCTGCGTGGTGGTGTCCAGGCGACGGTTGGACCGGACGTTTTTCACTGCTCGACGCTCAAGGTGGCCTCATTGTCGACACCTATGCAGATGACAACGCAGCATCGCACGTGCTCTCAACAACCGTCAACACCGCCAGTTATGTTTACGTCAAAGTGAAGGCGGATGATTCATGGTGTAACGACGGATTCGATTACACGCTCACGCCTTCCATCGACAAAGCAAATCGGGACTTCGATGAAGACGGTTTCATTGACAACGATGATGATTGTGATGACTTTGTTGGTACCTCGACCAACGACCGAAAAGGCTGTGCCGATTCTGACGGTGATGGTTGGTCGGACCCGGAGTCAGGATGGGGCCCGCAAAACGGAGCGGATGCATTTGTCAATGAACAAACCCAATGGCTGGACAGCGATAACGACGGCTATGGGGATAACCTCGAAGGATTCGAGGGAGACCACTGCCCTTTCCGCCGTGGCTATTCTATCCAAGACCGCTACGGATGTCTTGATTCAGATGGTGACGGGTATTCGGATGAGGACCCCGGGGCCCTCGACGGAGTCACTGCATGGTACGCCCATCCGGTTGGATTTGGCGATGCATTCCCGCTTGATGGCACGCAGTGGAACGATACTGACGGTGATGGTTTCGGAGACAACTGGCAAGATGGGGACTGGAACCTCAGTCGCGCTGGATGGGGAATTGGCTCATGGCTGGTGAACGTTTCAACCCCCGACGCCTGCCCGTTCATCACCGGTTCTTCCACGGGTGACCGTTATGGTTGCACTGATTCCGACGGCGATACGTACTCGGATGGGGATGTGAACTGGACGGTTATGAACGGTTCTGATGCATTCCCACTCGAACCTTCACAGTGGCGAGACCAAGATTTTGATGGGTGGGGCGATAACCAAACTGAAGGAGCCAAACTCATCGATGATTTCCCCCAAAACCCTACGCAGTGGCTTGATACAGATGAAGATGGATGGGGAGACAATCAAACCTACGGAGCGTATCAAATCGATGATTTCCCATTCACGCCTTCTCAATATCGCGACACGGACGGTGATGGCTACGGTGATAATTTAAACGGCTATGAAGGTGACGTATGCGTCTTTTCATCACCCGAAGAAGTCGAGTCAGGGTGGATTTCCTACTTTGACCGTCTGGGCTGCCGCGATGTCGACAAAGACGGCTATTCAGATCCAACCAATGACTGGATTGCCCATCCCAATGGATTTGCTGACGCATTCCCAACTGACATGAGTCAGTGGGCCGATACCGATGGCGACGGTTACGGTGATAACATGGAATATTTCGACGGACAAACGGTGCGCGACGCTTACCGTGGCGATGGATGTCGAACCACTGAAGGGGCCTCAACATTCGACCGCTGGGGATGTCCAGATTCAGACGAAGATGGATGGTCTGACCCAACAAGTTCGTGGCTCGCAAGTCCCGGAGGAAAGGGTGATGCTTGGCCAATGGACAGTACACAGTGGCACGATATTGATGGTGATGGCCGTGGAGACAATCCACTTGGAACAACGGCAGATGGATGTATGAACCAAGCTGGAACATCGGTAGGACCTTCTTCAGGTGGAGACCGTTGGGGTTGCCCAGATACCGATGGCGACGGTTGGTCTGATCTTGGTGATGCTTTCATCCATGAACCAACCCAGTACAGGGATTCTGACGGTGATGGTTTTGGAGATGACGAAGATGGGAATCAAGGCGACGCTTGTCCAGAGGTGAGAGGTACCTCGTTGCTTGACCGCCTCGGTTGCCGAGATACTGACGGTGACGGCTGGTCAGACCCGACAGAAAATTGGCAAGCCCACCCGTTTGGAACCGCCGACTCGTTCCCTACCGAATCGTTGCAATGGCGTGATTCAGACGGTGACGGTTTCGGAGATGTACCGCTCGGGGCTCTTCGAGACGATTGTCCGATGGAAGCCGGACAATCGATTCGGGATACGCAAGGATGCCTCGACTCTAACGGTGACGGCTGGTCGAATTCCTACGGCGAATTCTCCGCCGCAGTGGCCATCTTAGGAGAAGATCCTGCAGCATCTTGGCTCACGTATTTGGTCATTGGATTTGGCTTTATTTTCGGTGCAGCAGCAGCACTTGTTGTTCGAATGGGACGCGAGAATGAACACCTTGAAGATGAGTTATTTGATTCAAAAGATTCTGCGAATCTCGATGCATTGACAATGGAATTAACACCTGAAGGAATGATTGCTCTCTCCTCTCTACCACCTTTACCCGTTCCTGAAGGCATGGACCCTCTTCCACTCCCAGGGCAACCTGAAGTGGACCCCATAACTCCCGAGAATGACCCACTCCAAGACGGAGGTGCTCCCGATGCGTGAACCATCACGCCTTCTTCCCTTCCTTTTAGCCAGTCTTGTTCTGGGCTGCCTTGTTGCTCCAGTTGGACTGGTTGAGCAGGTACGAGCCGAAACGAATTCGTTTGAGGAAGCACTGAGTGAAGAGGGCATTACCCTCATTGCTCTTCGCAACGATACGATGGATCAGAACCAAGACGGAGAGCCAGATTCAATCCGCGTTGTCGTGATTCTCAATTCAACATCAGACTGGAGTGAAATTGAACTCAGACTGCACGGCCTTCACAAGGATAAGGAGGTTCGTGAAGAGCAATACATGTCGTTCACAGGACAGTCGAATGCAAGTATTGTTTACGATGCTTGGTCGCAAGGTGAGCACGCACTCCGCCTCGAATTTGTTAATCAAGACGGTGACAGCATCACCAGCATCAACCTGCCGACATATGTGCTTAAACCCGCACTCAAAACGCCACAAATTGTACTTGATCTAGAAGCGCCAGCCTGGATTGAAACTGGCGATTCGTGCACGATTGACAGGTTGTTTGCTGACGAAACGGGCCCGCGCTACGACGCTTCAGGAATTCGAACGTTCTCTGGTGCTCCATTTACGGTTCTTGATAATCAATCGCAACTCGATTGCTCACACTGGCCTGCGGGAGAATATTCGTTGAAAGAAGCCTATCGAAACGATTTGGGCCAGACAACCGAATCATGGCTTAATCTCACCATTAACAATCGCCCAGCCCCTGCATTCTCTCTTTCTATCGAAGGAAACGAGAACACGACAGATTCACCATGTGAATTGACCATGGTTCCGAACATGGTCGATGTCGATTTCACATCGTTCGACAAGATTTGGACAGTTCAAGGTACCGTGCTCGAAGGCAATCAATCGACGGTCTACGACTGCACAGTATTGCCAGCAGGTGTCCATCTCATCACGTTAGAAGTCATCAATGATGAACAGATACGTACCGTGCACGGTGTCAACCTCGTACGAATGCCGGGGTTAACCCTCACTGAAGAAGAAGCAGCTTCCTTGCCGAGTCGCTCGTTCGGGGAAGAAACCCCTACCGAATCAGTAGGTTGGTTTTCTATCGGTACTTTGGGCCTCATCGTGTGTATCGTTGTGTTCTTTTTACTTGTACGTGTCAAGGATGAATCCGACATCGGCCTGGTGCGAGATCTCGGTCCTGCTCCAATGATTTTACCCGACGGTTCACCGAATACCGAAGGTCTTCCAACCGTGACTGATGATGAAGGTGTGTTGTGGCGGCAGCATCCCGACGGTAGCAGCGATTGGTGGGATACGCAATTACGCATTTGGCACAAGTGGTGATGGTACTGGACTTTTTCGCGCAACTCGTTCTCATAGCATTCGTGCTTTTCATCGTACTACCTTCCCTCATTTGGTTGATTCGCGTCCGACCCAAACAACCTGTTGTGGACGACGATTGGAATTCAGATTGCGAATTTATCACAACAGCAGAAATAACGGATGAGGCCATTACTTTCTCAAATGTTCGGAACTTCTTTTGGCGCACTACACGTGACCGTGACGAGGCTTGGATTGACTCATTGACCGTCAAAATAGACGAACTCAAGGACATCTGGTTCATGGTTGACCACTTCCATTCGATTCATGGCATGGCGCATACTTACCTGACCTTCGAGTTTAATGACGGGACCTGTCTTTCCTTTTCGTTCGAAGCGCGGCGCAGAAAAAAGCAACGCTACCATCCATGGCCGGGCTTATGGCGAAATTTTGAGTTGTATCTTCTGGTTGGTATGGAAAGCGACTTGACAGGTCTTCGAACCAACGGACGTGGAAACAAGGACTACATGTTTCGGGCCATCACTCCGCCTGAAAAAGACAAACACATGCTGGTTCGTCTGGCTCAGAAAGCCAATCAACTGGCTGAAAAGCCAGAATGGTACCATTCCTTGCTGACCACATGCAACACCTCCATTGTTCGCTTAGTGAATCGAGTGACTCCGGGCCGAGTTCCTTTCTTATGGCGTAATTTTCTACCGGGTTATACACCGCGGGCTGCACTCAAATTGGGGCTTATCGAAGATTGGGGTGGCTTGGAATCAACTTTGGAACAAGCTCGAATCGATGAGGTTGCCCGAGAATGGGACGGGGAAGGCTCGTATTCAGAAATGCTGAGGCAACATCTTCCGGATTCACAGAAGTGACCGATGATTTAGAAACAGCAGTACTGTGCCACTGTTCCACGTAATTTCAAGCGTATCGGACGCTGTTGCATTGTGCAGTCCACGGGTACTTGGAAGGAGTTCGACTGAAGATAAATCCCACTCGGAACCTTTGATCGTAACCCCTTTCACCTCACCGATTGCGAACAATGAAAAAACGGTTCCACGCGGAAGTGATGCATTTGTATACACCCCATTTTGCAACAGTTCAACAGTTGAGGTATTGGTGTGGATTTGGCTTTGGAAAGGCACTTCACACAACGCCATCATCGAGGCGAATTGATGCCCACTATCGCCACCTTCAACAGCCATCAAATCGAGATGTTCGGCGCCCTGTTCTATCGCCCAGTACATCGCTTTCACCAGATCATTCGTAGTTTGGTCGGTGCGAGGAACAAGTAACGTTGATTGCTCTTTTTTCAAGGTTTCAAGATACGCTGCGTCAATGCTGTCCATATCGCCGATAATCGCATCAACCTTCACACCCATTTCTGCACATTTCATGGCAGCTCCGTCGCATGCAATGATTCGCTTGGCGTTTGTAACAAGCGGCTGCCAAATCTCATCGCGCGGCCACGTACCATTTGCAACCAGTAGATAGCGGTCTTCGCCCATACAACCCCCAATCGTTTCTCATTCTCAAAGCAATCCATCGAGGATTCTGCCACGATATGAGTGAGGTCTCATTGACCCCCGTAGGGGGTCATAGGCGTCAATTCTCAAGAAGCGTTTTGAAGGGTCGGGTACCTCATGACTGCATGGCGGAACCGAGGGGCAGCACTTTTCCAACGGTCGCCCTAACCTTGTCGCTGTTGTTTTTGCTGCAACTCTTTGCTCCTTTACTAGCAAACCCTGCGGCGATAGAATCCCTTGAAGCGACTGATACTCCCGTGTTCACAAACGCCCATCATGTCGGATTGGATGATGCATATAGCCACGAATTCTCGGGCACGACGCTGAATTATGACGGGCTTCCGGACGCCACTGTTCGTGAGGAATCAGCGCTCGATATCTGGATGGCATTGATGCTTGAACAGTTCCCGGACCAGAGCATCGGTACGCCTGACATCCATCTTAACGCAGATGAGAGTTTTGACGTATGTTGGACAACCCAGTCAGGTGATGTCTACGTTGGTTCATTGGATGGTACAACCACTTCGTATCCAACTGAATCGTCGACTTCACAGTGGGTATCTTCTTTGGTAGACACCGTCACTGCCCAGTCGTCCAATGATCTGGTTGATTGCGCTCTGCTGGTCAATGAAGACGGCCGTCAGTCGCTCTTGTACGCCGATGATGCCAACATCAAATATGCTCGCATGGCTTACGGTAACTCGATTTATCAAAGCGGTGATACGTGGCAAACCATGACCATCAAATACGATATGAATCCAACCGATTTTGTCATTGGTTCATTTTCAAACCAATCGGAATGGGCTGTTTTCCGGGACACATCAGGTGCAATGTGGCAACTTAATTCATCCGGAGGTATTTGGCATCATTCGCTGCTTGAAGTCGGTCCAATTGGTCAATCACTCGAACTTGCAATCGATTCAAACAACGTCGTACATTTGGCCTACACGCTTCCTTCTGACGGCGAAGTTCGGCTGATCCGCTATGATGGTGAATTGTACGACTATCGCGTATTGGCCCGTGATTCAGCCATCACCGAACACATTGGCATGGGACTTGACAGCAATGCAGTCGAGCAAATTGTCACGACCTCGTATTCAGATTCAACCACGAGCCTCCAACTGCTTCGAAGTCTCGCAGGACAAAACGAAGGTCGAATTAACCCTTCAGCCGGGACGCAACTTACCGCATCGGTTTACGACGAACACTCTGAACTTCTGATGGCTGACTTGAACGGCGACGGCTTCGATGACGTTGCATTTTCTACGCCTTCATTCACGACAAGCTCAGGACTCACTGAAGCAGGTCAAGTGTCAGTGTACTATGGTTCTCCCTCCGGCCTTTCTGCGAATGCAGATTGGGTTGTTGTAGGAACTCAAAACGCTCAGAGATTTGGCCATGGATTGGCTGCAGGCGACTTTAACGACGACGGTTTTACTGACCTTGCCATCGGTTCGCCAGGATGGAACGTGACTGAATTAAACGAATCCGGAGGACACGGCCGAGTGGATGTATATCTTGGAAATACTTCGGCGCTGAGCACTCTTTCATGGTGGAACTCAACTGGAATGAACGGTGATGCACTCGGCTGGAACATGGCAACTATTGAGCGAATGAACGGGGATTCGTACGCTGATTTGGCTGTTGTATCCGCAAATTTCACGGAGCAGGTACCAGACGGTTCTTCCACTGCAACATACAGAGGTAAAGTCGTGCTTTTCAGCGGAAATACTTCTTCGCTTGACCTTGCCCGCAACATCTCTCAAACCCAGGAAGAGACCCTACTCGGGCATGCTTTGACGGGATCTGGTGACCTTAACGGAGATGGTTACGACGACTTACTGATTTCAAATTCAAACGACCTTGATACGTTTTCAGGCTATCCCGTAGTCGAGATATTTTACGGGTCTTCAACAGGTTACAACGGCAGTGCTGACTTCTCAATCCAAACCTTGGTTCAAGGGAAGATGTTCGGTTTCAGTCTTGAATACATCGGCGACATTGACAACGATGGTTATGATGATATGATGTTTTCAAAATTGTTTGATTCTTTGAGTAACAAATACCAACCAGGTGTATTGGTTCTGTACAACGGAGGTCCGCAAGGCATCACCTCAGAAACGCCCAACTGGACTCGAGAGGGTGAAAGTTCAAACGCACTCATGGGGTATACATTCCAAGCAGCTGGCGACATCAACGAAGACGGTTTCGACGACGTGTTAGTTATGCAACAGGGCGCTACGAGGAACGGCATTGTCGAAATCGCACTCGGTTCTTCATCAGGCCTCATCAGTGACTGGCAATTGCTTGCAACCGGTGAATCTCAAGAATACAAGGGCCAAATCATAGCCACGCAGGGAGACATTGATGGTGATGGATTGAACGAAGTGATTCTTGGTTCGAAATCCAACTCGAATGGTGCATTCACCAATGCATTCGACGTTCATTCTGAACAAGACTGGGAATCCACGACGTTCACCTATACCAACGAACTATCGTTCCTTGATTTATCCACATCAGCGCGGGGAGAAACCAGTATGCTGCTTGGTTTTGACGACACTTCACTGCACTTCCTTGAACACGCTGATGACGGTACTCCTACCGGGGTCTGGGCCGATAAGACTCTCGCACAATCCAATGGCAACTCGACATCGTACGCCTACGCTTCGACTGCTTCTGGCCGTCCAATTGTACTTTCAACTTCGAACTCACACGGACTTCTCTACCAATCAACAACCAGTTACGTTGCTGTCGAAAAGAGCCTAGTGACCACCGGTACGATGGGGGCCTTCCTCGGCTCTGCACTTGACTCGCAGGGCCACCAACATATCGCGCACGCAACACCGGGAGTTGGCGGATACCAAATTTTGACCAGCATCGAGGACGATTCAGGATGGACCAGCAGTTTTGTCAAAGGGGGTCTTGACCTGTCCAATCCAATATCCGTTGCAACCGATTCATCAGATTTGACCACACTCATCTATCGCGATGCGACCCTCAACCAACTTGAGATGGCACACTTCGATGGAACGTGGAGTATTTCGTTGCTCGGTGATGAGGGCGAAGCCGTATCAGATTTCTTCCCCGTAATGTATCTTCCAAACGGGGATTTGGCGATCGCTCTTATCGTCGACGACGGACTCAACAAAAATCTCAGTCTCTGGATTCATAACGGAACGGCATTGATCCCCGACCCTATCGCTTCGCTGACGGATACTGCCTCGAACATTCAACTCGCTCTTTCAGACGATGGAACCGTCATCGTTTCAACGCTAACATCAACCGGCTCACTTTCTGTGTTTGAACGCCAATGGAACGTAACACAGTGGGAAGAGAATTCGGCGTGGAATTCTGCTACACTCGCCCAACCCAGTGGTGCAGTTGGAAGTTTCAACCTCGACCTTACAGGAGGCGGACAGCCGGCTATGGCAGTCAAAGGAGACGCAAACTCAAACGCTCTCTATCTCCGAAACGGTTCACTTGACTGGTTTTCATTCGGCTCCCAACCTGCCGCTTCTGCAGACGGTGCATGGGACCTCTTTGTCGAGGATGATTCGTTCATTCTGATGACCAGCGTTGGTCAAAACAACCTGCTGACGTGGAACACGATGCGCATCGGTTCTCATTACTCGCATGCGTTACCAGAATCGTACCTTGGCGAGACAAATATGACTTTCAATACTTGGAACAGTTTCACCTTTGGAGACGTTACGGCAACCGGAACTGTCGGCCTTTACATGGACAGCAACAACACACTGCACCTTGCAATTCACGATAGCGTCCTGTCTGACGTCGAGGTTCTTCGACTGTATCCAGACGCCGACAGGGACCTCGTGTTCGATGCGCTGGACGAACTACCACTGCTCGGAAATCAGTGGGGCGACAGCGATGGTGACGGCTTTGGAGATAATGCGCTTGGCCCACAGTTCGATGATTGCACTTCTACCAACGGGGCTTCAAACCGCTATTCGTATGGTTGTGCCGATTACGACTCTGACGGCGTATCAGATACCATGGACCAGTGTATTGACATCAGCGGTAGTTCGTGGATTGACCGTCTTGGATGCAGGGACATGGACCAAGATGGGTGGTCCGACAACGGGGCGCTGTACATCGATGGAGACATGTACTTCTTCAACTGGAAACTAGCCAAAGATTCTGACGGTGATGGCTACGGCGATAATTACGGGCCTGATTGCTGCATCACGGATTACGATCAAACCCAACCCTTCGGCGACCGCTTCCCTCACAACCCTTCACAATACCGTGATTACGACGGTGATGGGTGGGGAGACAACGTCTCTGATTGGGTCACTGGAGATGCTTGTCCTACGGTGTGGGGTGCTTCATGGAGGGACCGAAACGGATGCCTTGACAGTGATTTTGACGGGGCATCAGACCCTGCAAATCTCGGCACAGAATACGAATGGAACTACTCCGACGGGGCAGACTATTGGCCCTTGGACGGAACTCAGTGGGGGGACAGTGACGGAGATGGATACGGTGACAACAGTTCAGTTGGCGCCACGAACCCTGACAGATTCCCCGACAATCCAGCGGCAGCTGAAGACAATGATTCAGACGGCTTGCCGGACAGATGGACTCCGCTGTACGATTCTTCATCAAACAACTCCTCCTTCAACGGAGACGGTTTAGTGCTTGACGGATGCCCCGGTGTGTTCGGAAATTCTACGCTTCCGTATCCCGGTTGCCCTGATACCGATGGAGATGGTTGGATGGATTCTGAGGATTCGTTCCCGTTGGAAAAGACACAATGGCTTGATTTCGACGACGATGGATTTGGTGACAACCCGAACGGGTTTGAGGCGGACAAGTGCCCTGCAGACCCGGGTGTGCGTGAGGGTACTGCAGGTTTTGGTTGTCGATTCATCGATGATTCAGACGACGATGGAGACTTTATTCCCAACGAAGAAGACATTTGTGAAAACACAGATGAAGGTCTTTCCGTCAACTCTGTAGGATGCGCTGCCAATCAGTTGGACGACGATTCAGATGGAATCTTCAACGATGCAGACCTCTGTCCTCAGACTAATATGAACGTCGAAGTTGATGTCGATGGATGCAGCGACTCACAACGTGAAACCGACACGGATGGAGACGGAGTGGTAGACCCGATTGACCAGTGTTCTTTCACTCCACCATCTGAAACAGCGAACTCAGTGGGATGTTCTGAAAGCCAGCGTGACACTGACGGTGATGGTGTCTACGATGCCGACGATCTGTGCGCCGACACTGCCACTGGTTTCCCCGTCGATTCGACAGGCTGCGTGGACACTTCTGCTTTGGAAAATGACCTCGATGGCGATGGTTATTCTGGCGTTTACACTTTCACAATCAATCAGATTACTGGATTACGAGAAAACCAAGAAGGTGACGCCTTCCCTACTGACTTGAATCAGTGGTGGGATCAAGACGGTGATGGCTACGGTGACAATTCCGCTGGTTTGAATGCCGATGATTGCCCGACAGAAAACGGTTCATCATTCATTGATTTCCTCGGATGTATCGACGATGGAGACGGATATCGAGACGAATTCGAACCACAAGGACTCGCTGGTGACCCCACTCAGTGGGAAGACTCGGATTACGACGGGTATGGAGACAATCTAACCGGTTCATCACCCGATCTATGCCCGAACACTCCCTACGCTCAAAAAGACCTCGTAGATGAAAACGGATGTTCACTTTCACAACGTGACACAGACGGTGATGGCGTATTCGACAACATGGACAATTGTCCAGAAGAACCGGCAGGAGACGACGGGTTCTCTGATGGCTGTCCAGCGGTATCCAGTGAATCCAGTGGCGATTCATCGGGCGTATTTGGGATGTCGACCACCACCCTCTCTATCGCTGGAGCGGTGGTTGGGGTCATCATTGCAGGTCTTGTCCTAATTCGATTCCTGCGAAGAAATGACTTTGATTTCGACGATGACGATGACGATGATGAAGAGGATTGGGACGACGAGTATGACGAGGACCCCCTTGGATTCATGAACAAACCAAAGACGACTCAGCGCGCAGCTCCAGCGCGAGGGCCTTCATCGCCTCCGCCTTCCAGCGGACCTTCTGGTCCTCCAAAGCGAGGCCCCTCTGGTCCCCCTCGTTCTTCCCCGACTCCAAGCGGCCCTCCACGCGGCTCATCATCTCCAAGCGGCCCGAAACGAACCAGTAGACCGCCGACCAACAACCTCAACTTCGATGAGGATCCGGTAGAAGAACCTCAGGACGGTAGCGCGAAAGTGCGGAAGGCGAAATTGAAGGTCGACCTTTCAATCTTTGAAGACTGGCAAACCGAGGACAGAGAAGCGGCGGCTGATTGGGCTCGCTCATCGCTTGACGATGGGGATGACGAGCGAACGATTATGATGCAGTTGCAGGAAACCGGCTGGTCTGCACCACAATCACGTGCCATCTTCAACATCGCTCGGAGTCGCTGAAATGGGGATGCATAGCGTACAACTTTCAGAGGCTGATTGCATCATACTCAAGAACGGCATTCAATTGGACACGGTAAGGGGGCTTTCGAATCGCAGACGATGAACTTCAAGGGGCTTCCATGCCGGACGGTATTGAAGTGGACGATGCTGCTGCCTATTTCGGCGTTGTTGAATCATCTGACATGCTCCACACGCTGATGGCTCTGCCTCGCAATGAGGCGATGGTTCAATTTTTCACGCATCTTTCAGACATAGTCTTGCTTTCTGGAGAATTTGATTTTGAAGCTGCGAGTGAACGGCTCAGGTGTGAAGGTGGAGAAATATACTATCTCGTGGCAGGGCACCTTGGAATCATGAGCATGGGTGACCCATTGGCGAACTTCCTCGGTATACCTGATTCAGGGGGCGTGGTGAGTGGAAATTCACCATCACTTTCAAGTGATGAACTAGAGAATCTCAGCACCCTTACTGACCCAATGCGTTTACTCAAGTTGCTCGCTATTGCTTCAACTACAGGTGGGGAGCAAGAAGTCGTGCGCTATCTTGAAGGCATCGAAGCACTCTTTGCTTCACCAGAGCAACATTTGCAAACTCTTCTCACGGTCGCTGATGAACTTGTGGCTGCGCTTGATGTTGCTGGTCACGCTTTGCCTCTTGCTTCACTTGCGAGTGGTGGTGCTGCATCGGCCGCAATTCTATCGAAACCGGTACCGTCTGCACCGGTGGCAAAGGTGGAAATGCCAGTCGAAGTTCCTCTTGCAACTCCTGAAAAAAGTTCAGTTGAACTTCCTCAGGCGACCGTTCCTATTCCCCAACAAACGGTCGTCGAACTCCCGACCGTCGAACCAGTTGTGCAACAGGAAGCAGTATTGGACGTCTCAAATCAAAAACAAGTGGCGAAGGCAGAAGAAGATGCCTTCGCAGGTGCATTTGACATCGGCTTGTCTGATGAACAGGCCCAGCCTCCACAACCTGAGCCAGAGCCAGAGCC
>TARA_B100001093_G_scaffold520494_1_pt1 | contig 18345 bp, 22 predicted proteins | sample TARA_B100001093 | Tara Oceans TARA_B100001093 (sample SAMEA2623116) | marine metagenome | biome: marine biome (ENVO:00000447); feature: surface water layer (ENVO:00002042); material: "saline water (ENVO:00002010), including plankton (ENVO:xxxxxxxx)" | depth 5 m
TCAACACAATGATTGAAAGGGAGGAGAATAATGAAACTAATTTATTAAAACCTATGACTGAAAAAGAGAAAGAAGAAAACTTAAAAGAATTTAAACAGCTTGCCGATCAATTAGCAACATTAAGTTTGAGTGATAGTAAGAGTTCTGGTATGAAAACACATATTAATGAAATGAAAAAATTATTGAAAGATAATTTGAATAAATCATCAATTGATTATAAACAAAGAAAAAAACAGCTTTATAATCCAATTATACCCACAACCACATACGGAGGAAGAAAAAAATCTAAACGTAATAAAAGAATGGGTAGAAAAAGTAGGAAACTAATGTGTCCAAAAAATTGTTGTGGTGTTTCTGTAATTAAATGCGGTTGTCCAAAATCGTGCCGACATTGCAATTGTCATGAAATAAAACGATTAAGAAAGAAATTAAGAAAAAAAAGCTGTAAAAAAAGTAAGAGAAAAAAAAGAAGAAAGGGAAAAAGAACTAAAAGAAGAAGAAGGTGATTAAGTATATATTATATATGTTATATATATATAATATATGACTATATTTACTGATAGGAGCGAAACAGAAGGTAAAATTGGAATAGGTAAAATGCCCAACGAAACATATGCGGTATTAAATAAACTTTCCAATGAATGGAGAAAAGAAGTACCAGATAAAAATATGCCCGTTTATCATGAATGGTATTTAGAATTAAAACCAAAAGTAAAAAATTATATTAAAGATCTAAAACAATCAAAATTCTGGCATAATTTATGTGATGGTGATAGATGTAAATATATAAATATTGAAGAAATGGATGAAATATATTATTCAAATCCAAAGAAAATAAAAAATAAAAATTTATATGGTGGTGCGGGGAATTATGCTATACATAACGATTGTGTATTTCATTTTCCTGGAATGAAATTATATAGAGTTTTAATAGGTTTAACAGATAATAATGATAATATAACAACATATTTTACAAATTTTCAAAAAGGACATAAATTAAATAAAAATGATTATATAATTTTTGATTTCGATAATACAACACATCAAGTTATAAAAGAAGATGAAAATAAAAGAACGCCAAGAATTTTACTTAAATTACATTATTTAGTTTGCACAGGCGATGAATGTTCAGAATCATATATGGAAACTGTAAAATCATCATATATACTTTATGAAACAGTTACAAGATATTTTATGCAATTAGGATCGGATCCAAAAACATTTATAGAATTCTTTGTTGGACTAGGAGACCAAGGAATACACTCTTTATACTATCATAAAATTACGAAAGTATATTTATTGGTTTTGTTATTTTTTGTATTTTTAATAGTAAAATATTATTTTAGAATAAAAATTAAATATAAAAATAATTGGAAAATAATGAAATCAAGTTTTTTAATATTATCAGTAATATATTTGTTTGTAGTATTTTTTTTTTGGACAAGATATAAATTATTTGGAATTAAATAAAGACAGTAAACTAAATGGTAAAAGACAAAATACATTTGTAAATATTGATAACGGTGTTATATTATTTACATTTAATACAGTAGGTTCATTTGTTAAAATATGTGATAACTCAGGTAAAAAATAAAATGATAAAAATAACAGAAATAAATTTGTAAATGATAATTTGTATCTATTTATAAGAAATAACAATGTAAATAAAATGATAAAAATAATAAATATAAGAAATAAATTTTGAAATAAAAAGAACATCAGTAAAACATACATTATTAATAATGAATTTTTATATTTTTTTGATAATGAAAAGAATAAAGACATATACATAAATCCACAGAATATGTGAAAAGAAAGATTATAAATATTTTTATGACTATTATAGAAGTCTATAAAATCTTGTTTTATAATATCAATCATATAATAATAAAAAATATTTTATTATTAACAAAGAATAATTAACTATTTATAATACCGTAATGTTGTAAAATTAATAAAACTAATAAATAATAAAATAAAACTTGTATATTATCAGACATTGTGAATTGAAGTTCCCAATCATCATCTTCAAAGAACATATATATTTAAATATCAATGAAGTATTTAAATATATTATTTAATTTATAAATTTAAGAATGTAAGAAGACATAAAGTAAACAAATCCGCCCCATAAAACATCAAGGATGGCGAGTGACATACTCCATTTTTCAAGAACAGCACCTATAGTAAAGTCATACACACCATATAGGACTAATCCAAACATAAAACCATAAGTAAGACAGTCTTTAATGGTTACTTTTTTAACATTAATATTCGGCAAAACAAATAAATTCAAACCGACAACCATTAAAGTATAAGCTATTATAGCGTAAAGCCAGTTAGTTTTCATGGGTGTTCCTTGTATTTTTTTAATCATATTACTGTATCTTGAACCCATGTATAATCCGATCCAAAGAAAATCAAGAATTAATAATGTAGCAGTAGAAATTAATCTATGTCTAAATAACATATATTAATTATAAATATTATATTAATTTACCAATTTGAAAGATAGTTTTAGTAAATAAAGATAATAATTAATAAGTAAAATGTTTATATAAATTTTGTATATTTATATAAATGAGTAGAAGTTTGTATAAAGTTAGTTCTTGGAGAGGGGCACATAATTTAATGTATAAATCACAAATAGAGAATAAAGAGATATTTGAACAGGGTGAATTAGAAACAAATTTAATAAAGAAAGCAGAAAATAGTAAATCAATAGTAGCAGATAGGATAGCGAGTAGAGATCCAACAGCGAGCGTATCAATAAATCCATATATGGTAGGAAATGATTATTTAGAAGATTTAAAGATAGAAGATGAATTTTTAAGACCAAAGATAAGTAATTTTAAAAATGCATAATGAATAAAACAAATAATAATATAAAAACAGGTTATTAATAATATTATATGTCTCATGAACATTTACAAACACAAAATAGTTTACTATTAACAAATTTGATAGATTATTATAATAAAAATGGAAATTTAGAGAGAATTTTAAATATAATAAATGGAGAGTCGCAAATATCATTAAGATTGATAGATTGGTTTGCGACGAATTATAGTAAAAAGTATTTTACGGTATATATGTTAAAGAGAGGTGACGGTGAAGATTATAGATTTAAAGTGTATATAGACTATAAATTAAAATTGAAAGCATATTCAAAGAAAAGATTTGATCCATTTTGTCGTTGGGATAGAATAAATATACCATATAAGAATGATAGTTATATACAAACAACGATAGGACAATTAAATTTTTTTAGATGGGTATTGGATAATAAGATAATAGGTTATATAGAAAAACATTATGATGAAATAAATAAAGATATGAATAAGAGAAATAGTACAACAAAAAATAGAAAAGAAAAGGATAGTAAAGGGAAACAAACACGAAAAACTCGAGAGGAGTTGTCTGTATCGGCATCAAAAAGTATAAAGAGAGAGGAAATAGAGATAGTAGTATCTTTTAAATGAAAATATAATTAATTATCGATAATTAATTATATAATAAATAATATATATACATGAAACTCTTAATTTTAGGATTAATAGCAGTGGCGATATTGGTATATTTAATTTATAATCAGTGTTGGAAAGTCCATAGATGCACTCCTTTTCCTAATATGGATATAGACCCAGATAAGAGAGGATATGGAATGGTAGGTAAACCAGCAAGAGATGAAATAATAGGAAAACCTGAATATGAAGAAGAAGGATTGAGTGCACATGAAAAAGCGAAAGGACAAGCACAAAAAGATGGGATTAAAGCATTTAAAAATGTAGGAGGAAGTTTTATAGAAGGAATGAGTATGCCGTCGATGCCTGCTTTTGATAAACAAGCGACAATGGAGATGGATTATATAAAAGACAGAAAGAAACATTTTGAACAAAGAGAGGATGACCCGATGGGGATGATGGATATATCAAAAGAGTTGACGCAATTTAAAGACTTAAAAAAGGCGGGTTGGGATTATCAAGATAAGAAAGATTTATCAGGAAATATAAGAAAGTTAGAAAAGGCGGAGGTGCAGACAATGAAAGAGACGGATATGTCTAAAACTCAAAAAGATTGTATAATGGTAAGTAAATGTGGAGATTTAAATGATGGAAAATGTGGTTATTGTGCTTCATCAGGTTCATTTTCAACATCAAACAAGAAGGGAACAGCACCTTTAACAGATGTATGTGAAGCGGGACAATATTCAAATACGAAAGAAGGGTGTGAAAAGGCGAAAGACCGAATGTTATGTAATAGTATAATAAGTTGTGGAGATTTATACGGAGAAGCAGAACAAAAATGTGGTTATTGTCCAACAACAGGAAAGATAATGGTAATGAAGAAAGTAGGGAATAAATTAGTTCCGAAATATTCAGAAGATAGTTGTAATTATTCGGGAGGTTTATTGACTGCGAAAGACTGTAAAAAGTTTGCTAAAGAGCATCCTTGTATAACACCATATCATGGAACAGGTAAACATTCAAGAGACTGTTATGTGAAATTATGGAAGAATTCAGGTTGTACAGGAACAAAACCATATAATAATCCATTTGATGATTTAGTAGCACAAAAAGGTTCAAGTTATCAACAGATAGGGAGTCAAATGAAAGAATTGTATAAGAAAACACAAAGTAGAGATTTAGTAACTGTAATGAAATCATATCCATTATGTTATAACAGACAGGCTGATTTAGATCCTTGTGATCCAAAATATACAATGCCTTATGGAGAAAAGACAAAAGAAGCGAGAAAATTGTGCGCGAATAAGATATTTAAAGAACAGGGTTGTGATATAGCAGGTAAAAAGCATCCAGATAAGTTGTCTGGAAGAGCGAAAGAAGATATATTAAAGATGGACTCGAATGCTTATAAACAAGTAGTTCAAGGTTATGTTAAAGGAGCGAATAAAGAGATATTGAATGTTAGAGAATATGCTGCAAAGAAACTAGCATCACAAGCTTGTTATGGAACGGACCCTCCAAAACCAGATGGTATTCGTGAAGGAGATTATGTAACGATGGATTGGGCAGGAGGAGTATTATGGGGATATTTATTAGATTATAGGTCAAAGAAAAGACGTTGGGGTGTGATGTGGACAAAATATGTAAAAGGAGGAAAAGAACAAAGAAGAATGGGTATGAATCAAGAAGAACAAAAGAAATGGTTTGGTTGGCCTGGAAGAAAAGCAAAAGACTCATCTAGAAGAAGTTTAGGTGATGATGAAGGTTTGATAAATGGAACAAAATTAGTGATAAAAACACGTTGTTCAACAGGAAATTCATTATGTGGGAAGAGTTGTAATGCTGTGTTAAATAATTTATTGGATAAATACCCACCTCCACAAGATTGTGTAGTTAGTGCGTGGAGTGCTTATGGTCAATGTAGTGAAGATTGTGGTGGAGGTAAAAAGACAAAAACAAGAACAATAAGATATCCACCAAAAAGAGGTGGAGCTCCTTGTCCAAAATTGACGAATACAATAGGATGTAATTTTGAACCTTGTACAAATAAAAATTTTACTGAAGCAACAAAGGCAGATGTAAAAGGAAAAGCAGGTGTAACACATGTTCAAATCCAAAAAACAGGATATGTTCAAGTTCAAGAAATCGAGGTATACGATAGAAATGGAAAGATAAATTTGGAGGGTGGAAGTGCTTCCCAATCATCATCATATTATTGGTGGTTTGCTCCAGCTAAGCGTGTAATGGATGGAAATAAGAAAGATTATAATAGATGGTGGATGTCTTGGAGAAAAGGTAATTCAGCTCATACATTGGGTGGATTAGATCAGTGGGTAAGAGTGGCTTTACCTAAGAAACAGAATGGTTCAAATCTATGGGATGTAACAAAGGTAGTAGTTTATGGAAGAGCAGATTGTAGTTGGGGAAATTGCGGTTTAAGTGGTGCTAAGATACAATTATGGAATATGAATGTAAAACCAGCCAAATTAATAGAACAACAAAAAATGAGTGATGATAGAAGACAAGCATATTATTTTGGAGCCAAAGAAAAATATTATTGTAGCAATTCAACATATTGTGAAACAAAAACAATAAAAGTTGGTGATGATAAAGCATTAAATAAATTTAAAAAGAAATGTAAGGCTGGTTATAGTAATTCAAAGGTAGGAAAAGGTTCATGTTTGGAAGCAAGATTTGAAAAATCGAAAGCATATCCAAAAGGTGGAGATTGTGATTGGTATGGTTATAAGTGGCATGGGTGGGATTCAAGACATTGGCCGGTTGAAAAATGTGCTGATATATGTGCGAACGATAAGAATTGTAATAGATTTACATTTGGTGCTACGAATGTATATGGTGGTTGGGGTTTAGGTTGCCGAACATCAAAAAGTTATAATACAGGTTATTGTCCAATAACAACAGATAGATATAAATCGAACGGTTGGAGATGGTGGGGAACAAGTAATTTTTGGGGAGGACAAGTATATGATAAAAAAGGAAAGATGCCTAAGAAGGATATGCAATATATAGGAGATTTCCAAGATTGTGGTGATAACTGGTGGATGAATAAATATGCATTATCCAAAAGATGGAGCTCACCATATGGTAAAAAATTTACAAAGGATTATAGTGCTCGAACAAAACCAAATGCGAAAATGAGAGGTAAATGGGGAAGAGATTTGGGTAGATATGCGGGAAGAACAGCATATTGGGGACCAGGTAATGACGCACGCGTTTGTCAATGGAGATGTAGAAATTATAAATATTTTGGATTACAATGGTATGGTCAATGTTTCTGTAGTAATTCATTTGGTAGATATTTTCAACATCACGATAAAGGAAATACAAAAGATGAAGGAAGAAAAAAAGGAGATGTATGGAGAAGACAATCATTTCCGCGTAGAGTAAATTGGTGGTGGTCATATTATGGTGGTTGTAGAAATAGAGTATACGCAGGACCTAGAGCAAATCCGGAAGTTTTAGCAGATAATACATTTGGAAGACCAAATCCACAACCGAAACAAGGAACATATAAAGCGGGACAATGGTCTGATTGTGCGAAAGAAGGACAAACGTGTAAACATAGTGGATTAGTAAGATATGGTTTAAAAAATAGATGGGTATATCGTTCAGGTAGAGATGGTTCAAGTTTACCTTGCACAAATGCGACATTTGGAGGTGATCCAGTTCCTGGAAGTAAAAAAGTATGTGAAAAATTAAAATCTTGGTAATATATTAATTATAAATAATATTATGTTAATAATTAATATATGAAAATAGTAATGGGTTTTTTAATATTATTGTTATTTATTATAGTCCCTTTAGCACACACATTATATATGCAAGAAGGATACGTATTATTATCAGAAAAAGGTTTAGTAAAGTTGGGAAATAATATGAATGCTAAGGAATGTCAAGAAGAATGTTTAAAAAAGAAGAATTGTAAATATGTGAATCGCCCACGAAAGCATAATGGAAAAGTATTAAAAGAGGGTAGAAAAGGACCTTGTTTTATGTCTACAGATTTTGGTCAAAGAACAGTAGGTAAAAGAAATGATAAATTTAAAACATGGAGAAATAAATTATATATATCTCCTAAGAAAAAGAAATATGTAAGAACAATAGGTCATTGCATGCCTTTTTATAGATATTGGTGGTGGGGAAGATGGTGGTTGTGGCATAGATGGTGTCCATACACAAATAAAAAACAAGCAGAGAAGGGATGTAAAAGGCAAGGTTTAGAATTATGTGATATGCATACTTATAAAAATTGGAAAAGAGGACGACATAATATTTGTAGGTCAGGTTTTACAAGTGATGGTAGAAAAGGATTTTGGGTAGGAAGATGGGGAGGTTGGTGGTGTGGTGGACACTGGAGGAAGTATTATAATGGATGGAACTATAGAGGAAAAACAGGAGCTCATTGTTGTCGTGTTTATACCGACGATTAAATAATTAATTATCAATAATTTAATAATTAATTATGTCTATAATTAATATAATTAAATGAAATATAAATATGAAATTTTAGCATTATTGGGATTGATAACATTATTGATAGTATACTATAGTTATTTTCATAATAAAACTTTACAAGAAGGAATTGATATTGAGGGTGATTTGAGTCAACTAAAAAAAGACAGCAAATTAAATTCTAAGAATTTTATAAAAAAACAACAAACCCATTTTGGTGCAAGAAAAATTCGTTCACTAGAACAAGGAGCTTTTGGTGATACAATATTTTTAAAAGTAAGTGAAGATAAAGATAAAACAGATTATAAAAAAGGTAAAATAGGATTGGAAAAAGATTATTCTGCTTTTGATATGGATGAATCAGAATTCAGAAAAAGAGTTCAAAAATGTATAGATATTGATAAAATAAAGGATTGTAGTCAATTAGAAGGAATGTATTATGATGATGGAACGGGATGTGGTTATTGTTTAGACAGTGATAAAATAATATTTGGAGGACAGAAAGCACCAGCAGATCCAGAAAATCCAGGAAAATATTCAAATGATGTATGTGGTGGTGGAGGTCAAAAGAATACTTGGATTCCACCGGGTAAAGATGCGGCTTTTCAGTGTCAGAAAGCAAAAGATAGAGCATATTGTAATAGAATGAAAGATTGTGGAGATACGACTGTAGCAGATAGATGTGCTTGGTGTCCTGTAAAAGGCAAAGGAATGGCTAAAAAATTAAAAGATGGAGGATTTCATCCAAAATATAAAGATGATAAATGTGAATGGCCTTATTCAGGTATAAAATCAAATGTAAAATGGTTTGGATGGAGTCCTGATTCAAAAAAATATGGGGGTACAGATGTAGCTGCTGGTGATTGTGATACAGATGCCGATTGTGCTCCAGGATTAAAATGTGGACAAAATCCACATAGAACACGAAATACAAAAGGATTAAAGGGTTCAAGAACAAAATTAGATGGCGGTAAAGATTATTGTTATGATCCGGAATTTGCTGGAATGAATGGACCTTTAGTTCCTGTGGGCGAATGTGTGAAATTTGGACAAAAATTTCCTTGTATGGGTCCCAAAATGAATACAGGACCACACAGTACTGCTTGTTTAAAAGATTTATGGAAAAAATCAGGATGTAGAAATGATGTAATGAAAGCAACGAGTGACCAAGGTTCATTTGGAACAAATTTAATAAATTTATGGAATAAATCAAGTTTTGGGAATGTGTTGAATTCTATGATAGATATAAATAATAAAGTTCGTTCGAAAGATTATGCCGAAGCAAAGAGAATGACAAAGATGTGTTACGATAGAGATATTGACCCTTGTGAAGAAAGATTTGTAGATGAAAGAAAGAAGAAGAAGAGACCGCGAGATTGTTTGGTAAATAAATATAATGAATCGGGTTGTTCTGTTGCGGGTAGATTGCATCCAGATAAAATATCTCAAACCGTGAAAGAAGATGCTAGAAAAAGAAATGGTGTTAAAAAGGAATGGGAATTAGGAACTTTTTATAGATGGAAACCAAAAGATTATTTAAATAAATTAAGAGATGTAAAACAAAGAGCAGATAAATATACAGCAACATCAAATATTAATACATATGATGAAGGAATAAAATTATATGAGAATTGTTATGGTAAAGCCCCATCAACAACAACATATCCTATGAAAAAACCTTGTTGGAAAGATTTCACTGAAATAATGAAACGGTCACATAAAAATGTAGTAATAAGTGATGATGAAAATAGGATAGTTTATAATAAGGATAGTTTAGGTGTAGATAATAATTTTATGAAAGATTCAAATTTAAATCGTTCTAGATTAGCGGGTAAAAATTTAATAGGACATGATTGGGGAGATTCAAAAACAATTAAAAAATCGGATTATAAAAAACCATTTTTCCCATTTTGGCAATTTGTAACAAATAGTCGAGCTATTTATCAAGGAGGTGCTAACTTAGTAGCTTCTGGAGAACCAAATAAGAGTTTAGCTCTTTCTGCTGCTGAATGTAAAAAATATGCTCAAAGTATAAATGCACCTTATAGAACAGGTGCGTGGAGAGGAGACCCTCCAAAATGCATGCGTTGTACTCCAGGAAGATGTTCTCATTCTAGAGAACAAGGTTATGTATTTTATAATAGAAGAAATAGTGGAAAAAAATGTGGTTCGAATCAATATGATTGTGTAGAAAAAATGACGAAAGGAACAAAACCTGGTGCTGGCGAATGGAATAATTTTAAAAGAAGAGCATTGAAAATCGGCGGTGTAGAAAAATTAGACGAAGACGCATTAACATTTGCTACTTTTATGGGTGTTGGTAGAACTCTAAGAAATTATGGATTAGCAAAGAAAAGAACTTTAGCACATTTACCAGTAAATGGAAAGTGTAGTTCTTGTAATTTAGTTCCAGCGAGTCAATGTCAAGAAGGTTGCCGTGGAAGCAAACTACCCAATGGTAGTCGCAATTATTGTAGAACAATAGGCGGTATACGCAATAAAGGTAAAAAACCATCAAGTTGTATAGTTCCAAATGGTAATGTATTAACAAAAGAAATGTGGATGAAACCAGATTTTCCATATTGGGAATTTATGAGAATATTACAACGATTTGAAAAAAATTAATTATGTAATAATTATTAATTAAAATTAATTCCTTATATTAATAATTATTAATGGGACAATCACAATCCGTAAAAAAAGTAAATTTTGAAGATGTTCAACAAACAATACAAACTAATAATAAGTATTTGTTGATAAATACTTTAGATGTAACTAATCAAAATTGTTTAATTAAAGGAACGATAACACCAAATAGTGAAATAAAAACTATAAATGATAATATGAGTAATACTAATTTAAGAATAATAATATATGGAAAAAATTCAGCAGACGAAGATGTATTAAAAAAATATACACAATTAAATAAATTAGGATTTTATAATATTTTTGTTTATTCAGGAGGATTATTTGAATGGTTGTTATTACAAGATATATATGGTAGTGATAATTTTCCAACTACAAAAATAGAACTCGATCATCTAAAATATCGTGCAAAATCAACTTTTAATTATTTATTAGAAGATATAGATTAATGTAAAGGAAATGTGTTGTCTTTTAATATATCATAAATATTATCCAACTCTTTTAAATGTTTAATATTACCATAAATATAAGATTTGATTGCTAATAACCACGAATCAGGAAGATTTTCTTTGTACTCTTTTTCACCATTTAATATCAAAGAATACCTATCATTTTGAATCCATTCTTCATGTTTATTGTGACAAGTTTTTAAATAATCCAAACTAATAGTTTCACCTGGTCTATTTCTTTTTAAAACACGTTTCATAGAAGTTTCAGGGTTTGTTTTGATATAAATTAAATTTTGAATTTGTAAATTTTGCGATAATTCATCAAACCATTTTAAATAAATTTGATAACTAATTTCATCGAGGGTTTCATTTTCATGTAACATTTTTGCGAAAACATTTTTGTCTGTTAATATACTACGTTCAGTAATTATAATATAATTTTTATGTGTTTCAACTACCTTTCTTAATTGTGTTATTCTAGTAATATAAGCCATCATTTGAAACTGAAAAGCATATTTTTTTTGGTCTTGATAATATTTTTTTATAATATTATCACCTTCTTTATCTTTTATTGAACACCATATATCAACGGGTTCTTCTAAATATACAATTGGAGTATCAGCAACATGTGTTAGATTTTCTTTTAATTTACGAATTAAGGTAGATTTACCACTACCAATATTACCCTCTATAGAAAATATCATGGACATTATTATATATAAAAGTAACAATTTCTTAAATCAATTTTAAAAATATAAATAAAATTGATTTGAAATAGATTAAAGGGTGATCATGTAATATATCATGGATCTTTCACAGTCAAAACTAACAAAAAGCGAATGGGATTTCTTGGAACTACCAGTTCCAGAAAAAGAACATCAAATATTAAAGCTAATTTATGATAGCAGAGAAGACATTTCAATATCATTTAATAATTCAAACAGTCTGTTAAAATTTATGAAAATAAAAAATGATAATATGGAGTCTATTCATCATTATTTATATTTATTGTATTTTAAACCATTAATTGATAAAATTAACAAAAAATATAATGAAAAATATGAAGTAGAAAAAAGAAAGATAAAAAAACTAAATAAAATAGATGAAATGAGAATAAAGAATTTAAATAAAAAAATAATGAAAATAAAAGATGAATTATATGAGTTTATTATCATAAAAAATGTTTATCTATTTCTTGAAGAGAAAAGTGGTGAATATTATTATACAATAACACAATTGCTTAAAAACAATATATCAAATGTAAATACATATGTGTTAGATTATTCTAGAAAATTGTTGTTAAAATACAAACACAAAATAACATATGAAAGTATTATAAAAAATGCTTATAATTATATAGAAAGAAACAATACAATGTTGAAATATAGCGATGTAGAATTATATGAACATCAAAAACAGATATTAGAAACCGTTAATAATAAAAATAACTTTTTAGTTTTGTATCAGGCTCCAACAGGAACAGGTAAAACTATTACACCAGTGGGTATTAAAAAAAGAATAATATTTGTTTGTGCTGCTAAACATATAGGATTACAATTGGCGAAATCGTGCATATCTATGGAAATACCAATAGCAATAGCTTTTGGTTGTAGAGATGCTGGTGATATTAGATTACATTACTTCGCTGCTAAAGAAATTATAAGAAATAGAAGAACAGGAGGTATTTTTAGAGTGAATAATGACGAAGGTGAAAAGGTAGAAGTCATTATTTCAGATGTTCAATCTTATTTATATGCTATGCGTTATATGTTAGCATTTAACGAAAAAGAAGATTTATTATGGTATTGGGATGAACCTACAATAACATTAGATTACGAAACACACGAATTTCATGAAATATTAGAACGAAATTGGAAAGAAAATGAAATTCCTAATATAGTTCTATCTTCAGCAACATTGCCAAATGATAAAGAATTACATCCAATGATAATGGGTTATAAAAACAAATTTGAAAACGGAGAAAAAATAAATATTGTAAGTTATGAATGTAAAAAAACTATACCAATATTAAAGTCAAATGCTGAAGTATTGATGCCTCATTATGAATACAACAACTGTAAAGATTTAAAAAAATGTGTTAAGTATTTAAATACGAATAAAACAATACTAAGACATTTTGCTGTAGATGAAATTTCAAAATTTATTTTGAAAATGCATGAAAAAAAATTGGTGAGAGAAGCATATCAGATGAATAATTATTTTGAAGATATATCACAGATTAATATAATGTCTTTAAAATTATATTATTTAAAGTTGTTGTCGAAATTAAAAGAAGATGGATTACAAAAAATTAGAAAGTCATTAATGAAAAAATATAAAAAAAAATATGGTTCGGTGATTAAAATTACTACCCAAGATGCTTATACATTAACAGATGGTCCAACAATATTTATAACTAATGATGTTGAGAAGATTGCTAAATTTTATTTAAAAGTAAGTAAAATACCTGATAATGAGCTTATGGAATTAATGAATTTGATTATAGAAAATGATAATGTTATGAAAGAAATGGATAGAATATCTCTAGAAGAAGAACAAAGATTAGCAAAATTAGATGAAAAAAAAATAGATAAAGAAGTAAAAGAAAATACTAGAGAAAAACACTATCAAGAAGATTATGCTGAAAAAATAAGAATTTTAAAATCAAAATTGAAGGAAATACAATTAAAAAAAAGATATATACCAAATAGTGAGGAACATTTTAAGTTATGGTGTGATTCTAAGAAAGAAAAAGGATTTACATCGGAATTAGATGACGATATAGTTCAAAAAATAATGTTATTAGAAGTTAAGAAAGAATGGAAGGTCTTATTAATGATGGGAATAGGAGTATTTACAACACACGATAACTTAAAATATGTTGATATTATGAAAAAATTAGCAGAACAGCAAAAATTGTATTTAATTATAGCTAGTTCAGATTATATTTATGGAACAAATTATCAATTCTGTCATGGATATTTGAGTAAAGATTTGAAAAATATGACTCAGGAAAAAATGATACAGGCATTTGGACGAGTAGGAAGACAAGATAAACAAAAAAATTATAGTGTTAGGTTAAGAGATGATAGTTTAATTGATAAAATAATGTTTAAAGAACAAGATAAGATGGAAGTAAAAAATATGAACAAATTATTCAGTTGTTAAAGCTTCAATATCAACTTCTTCATAATTTAAATAATTATCATTTTTTAATGGTGTACTAATATTTATTTCGGTATATCGTTTTGGTTTTACACAAAAACAAGCGTAAAATATTGATAACATTATAAGACCATCTATCGCATAAAGAAAGATTATATCCATTTATAATAATATTTTCTTTGTATTAATATTATTATATTTCTTATTAATTAACGTCGTCTTTTACGTCTTTTCCTTGTTTTTTTTCTTTTTCTTTTCTTTCTTCTACGAGTTCTTTTCTTTCTTCTACGAGTTCTTTTCTTTCTTCTACCCCCTGTATCAGCTGTAGGAGGATTTTCATCTACTTTAACTTCTACATCAGAAGTTTGTACACCTCCTTCTCCTAAAAGTTTTTTTATCATTGTAAACGCTTTTCCAGCTCGATCTTTTTTTCCTTTGCAACCAGTGAATGTCGAAAACTTACATTTCATCGTGCTCTTTTTTTTTAAATCATTCAATTTATTCTTACCTCTATTTGTCTCGTAAAATTTTTTTAACGCTCTTTTTTCTGTCGCATCTGGTTCATTGCCTTTTCCAATATGTTCTAATAGTTGTTCTAAGGTTTTTTTCCCTAAAAATGCATCGATATTTGCATTTGGTATTTTCATAGTAAACGGAAGTGTCCATCCACCATTTTTAGAAAGATGTTCCATTTTCATGTGAATGATATTTTCAGTATACTTATTTATCCAATCTTCTAAACTTTTACACTTTTTGCCTTTGCACTTTTTCAAATCTTTAGTTACTTCTTCTTTTACTTTTTCTTCAACTTCTTTTGCTTCTGCAGCTTTTTTTCGAGCTTTCCTCTTATCAATTGTAACTCTTTCTTCTTTTACTTTTTCTTCAACTTCTTTTGCTTCACCAACATATACACTACCACTATTATATGTCTTTTTACCTTTTCCATCATCATCAATTAAATCACCTCTATCATAATAGCCTTTCCATTTCTGATAAAGAGAAAGTATTTTTTGATTATATTTTTTTAAATAACTCATCCATTTATGTTGTTTATTATTCAATAACATATCTTCTTTAAAATCAAAAAACTTAACGTAGTTGTTTTCATCATATCTATCTTTTTTTTCGATATTGTTTGCTTCGAAATAATACACATTGAAGTCGATAATATCACCACGGGCGTAACTGCAATACTCACAAAATTTATTTTTAATACTGTCTTTAGTACGCTCGATTTCACGTGAATCTATGTTAGCCATATTTTGTGTCTTCCACTGCTTCTCTCTCAATAACTGTCCAAATGTTTTGGGTTTTGTTTTATTCGATTTGTGCTTCGCATGTATCATTGGTGTTCCCCCCCTTTTCTTACGCGTTCTTTTATTTTTCTTTAACGTCATATATAATATAATGATATAATATACAATGAATTGTGTAATTTCAGTATACTTAGCTTATGGAATGGCTATATATTGTTTAGCGTGTGTTTATTATCTAGTAATGACTAGAGATGTAGGAACACCTTTTAAAGATACATTATCACAAAAACAATTAAAAATTAAAGCGGAATCTGCTAAAGTTAGAAGAACAATTTTTTATCAAGGCGTAGCTGGTAGTTTATTATTGATGGTGATAACGCAACCATTTAATAAATGTTTTAAAGGTCGCCTTCCATAACTATAGTATTACCACCTTTCCATACAGGAACGGACCTATGTTTAAGTCCGGGTTTAAATAGACCCTTATGTTTATCAGACCATATATAATGTTTAAGCATTGTAAGGTTTTTAAAAACCCTGGAACATTTATTAACATCTGTGATATATTCTTCTTCGCAATTATTATGACCGGATGCTAATTCTGTACCTTCGAAATAAGCTGGATAATGATAATTCCAATAAGTTGTGATAAACTCCAGTCCAGCTCTACTACTTTCGTATTTTTTAATCTCTGGTTCTTCTTCATCATCACCAGATGAACCTAAATCAAAACCTTTATTTAACCATTTTACTCTCCAAAAACCTGTTTTTGCTATGAATTCTTTTAAAAGATGGACTTGATTTTTCTTTTTATCTTCCAATGTTTTTACATGTTCAAGTTCTAAATTAGCATTATTTAATAAATTAATTTCATATGGGTTTAAAATGAAGGTGAATATATGATTTATGATAGAATGTGGTAATGAAGTCATTTATTAATTGAAATAAAAAATTATATTTATTTCAATTTTATATATTTATTCTTCAACGGTGTCTGTATATGTAAACCCATAATCATAGGAGCCTTTTTTTGGTCTGTATGCTGCATCATTTTTTCTAACCCATTCAACTTGAACTGTTCCTTTACCTTCATATTTTTGAAATTTATTATTTCCTACTTTAATACCAAATTTTCGCATCATATCTGTTGATGGGGTATTTTTACCATTTTCAAAATCTTCTTTATTTTTAGACCTTGCTTCCTTTCTTAGTCTCCAATAGGATTTATATGGTTTTCTATTTTTTCCTACACCACCAATATTCGCTGTTCCCAATAATAGGGGTTTACTAAAACGGAGACTCTCTTTATATATTTTACCATGTCTTGTTCCGGGTGTTCCTGTTGAACGTCCGCTTGAACATACTGGATTGGCGTTGCCTACTGTACGGGTATTTTCTTCTTCACTCATTTAAATATTTAAATCATGAATTATTTAAATCAATTTTATTAATCTTCTCTAGAATTATATCTTTCTTGTATTTGATTTTTTATCTTATCATCATAAATAGAACCACCATATTTTGGATAATATAATTCACTTCCTTTTTTATTACCCGGTTTTTCAAATTCTTTTTTATTAATGTATTTATCATTAGACCATATTTCATTTTCAATATCAAAATCAGAAGGAACAACATTTCTTTTAAACATATAACTAGGAGGAGGTCTTTTAAAAGCGTGAAAAAGTCTATATCCGAATATTCTAATAATGCTCATATATTAATTACTTTTATTTTTATCTTTATCTTTTTTTTGGTTTTGAATTGTTTTTAAATAATCATGATACAATGTATCACATTTTTCATTATTCCTTCCTGGTTCTATTCCACTTATACACCATTTCCATAATAATAGTTTTTTTGTAGAATCGCTAATATTATAATTTTTAAACATTTATAAGTTAATATAAAATTATTTTTTTAAATAGATGTATAAATGAAAGATAATGAACCGGAGTATTTAACCATGAATCCAAGTTTTAAATGGTTAAAAAAAGATATAAATAGTAGAAATGAATATCATATGTATTTGTCTTTTGGTGAAATAAGAGATATAGTAATTAAAGTTCCAATGAGAATATATCCTAAACTTAAAAATAAAGATTTGACTGATATAAAAAATTATAATGTTAATGAGTATGTTCATTAAGTTTCCAATGATATATGATTGTTCCTTCATATGAATCTCTTTGGTTATCAAGATTTCCCATTGGTGTCAAATTAATTAATGTATAACCGTGTTTTAACATATTGTTACAGTATTGTTCATGTTTATTTCTATCATCTCCACAACTTCCTTGTTCGCTAAAATAATAGAATCTAATAATTTCTTTTTCTTTACATATTTTATTTTTAGAAATATCTAAATTATTTGATATATCCATTTATAATTGTTTATATTTTAAATGATCATTTTGAGCGACTTTATCTTTAATTTTTCTTCGAGGATTATATAATTGAGACCATAAATAAGTGTATAGTCCTGCATAATAACCTACAATACCTGCAAGTATAGTGTTGAACATTATATATTAATTAATAATATAATTAATATTTAAACTGTAGAACCGTAACTTGCGTACAATCCAAATGCGGCTGGATGTGATTTGAATAGTTGATACCAGAAATTACTTTTTTCTTTTTTTAGAACAATAGGAACAACTTTTGCTCCTCCACGAAGTCTCAATACCAAATGTAGAGTGGCTTCTTTCTGGATATTATAATCGGATAGAGTCCTTCCATCTTCCAATTGTTTACCAGCAAAAATGAGTCGTTGTTGATCTGGTGGAATGCCTTCTTTGTCCTGAATTTTTTGTTTTACATTCTCGATGGTGTCTGAAGGCTCTACATCCAAGGTAATTGTTTTACCTGTTAGGGTTTTTACGAAAA
>TARA_B100001093_G_scaffold87051_1_pt1 | contig 18335 bp, 22 predicted proteins | sample TARA_B100001093 | Tara Oceans TARA_B100001093 (sample SAMEA2623116) | marine metagenome | biome: marine biome (ENVO:00000447); feature: surface water layer (ENVO:00002042); material: "saline water (ENVO:00002010), including plankton (ENVO:xxxxxxxx)" | depth 5 m
CGCCGGGTGGACCGCCTCTGGTGGGGGCTCTTGGAGGACCACCTATGGAAGGAGAGTTTGGTGCTTGCCTTGGACTGGGTTCTTCAAAATCATCATCCTCTTCGAATACCGCACCACAGTGTGGGCATTCTGAATCGCTTTCTTTTACCAATCCATCACAGATTTCACAAGCAAACATTTCTCCGTCATCTTGTTCTTCTTCCGATAGATTCTCAATCTCTCCATCTCTAGATCGATATAGATTTATTTCGGAAACATAATCAAAGCCTTTCAAAGCAACTTCAGTTTGAATAGCATGCTCAAAGGCTTGACTAAGGTCTTCTGGCGTATCTAAAACTCTACCGTCATCGATGTAAGTTATGTTTACAGTTAAGATATCATCAGCTAATTTGGCTTGTGGAGTTTCAACTGCAACTCCTCGTTTCCTTGCAACTCTTCTAACAGCAACTTCACACATTCTTCGTAAAAATGCATCATTAGGTGCTTCTTTCTGACCGCCCAATGCACCTGTTAGAATTTCTTGTGCAGCGTTTTTCTCATTCCGCAAATGCGCTGGTAAATCTGCTCCCAAAGAGGATAGAACGTTGGATGCTGAGGCTTGATTCATATTTAGCCACTGACTCCTTCTTTCGGTTTTCATAGCCTTTTCTGCTTGCGCCAATCGAGTAACCATCTCGTCTGTGGGTGATGATTGGCCCATTGGAGTGACATTTGGAATATTTTGTGGCATATTACCTAAATCATTCATTGGGTTTTGATTAAGATTATTTGGTTGATTTTGGAATCCTTGAGGTGGAAAATTACCAACTGGAGGAATATTTTGTTGGTTTTGCATTCCTTGAGCAATCTGTCTCATTAATTCAGGTGAAATTGCATTAGGATCGCTTACTGACATCTCTCGTTGCTGTCTTATTGCTTCTCCAGAAACCACACCAAAACTGCGCCCCCCAGTTACTTCTTGACCGGCTAGTCCAACGGAGTTTGGTGTGGTAAAACCACCTGCTCTGGATAAGTCTTGTCTTGCGCCACATTCTGGACAGAAAATACTGTCATCAGGTATGTGCTCACCACACGACATACAATCCATTGGCGTCCCCTCTACCCTTTCGGACTAACTCAATGCCTAAAGCATTAACTAATTTACAACCAAGTAATTCATTGATTCTTATGATATGAAATACCGACAGAAATAACATATTTGACCACAGCCTCAATAACAAATAACCATTGGAGTTGCATGAGGGGATTAATTGTCTGTACTTATCAATGACAAGATTGATAATTTACTTAAATCGACATCAAGATCTTTTTATCCCACACTCAAATATCTCCCAAAGAAAGTCCGTGGGCAAATTGGCCTGCTTTACCTTTTGGCAAGAGTCGCAGATACAATTGCTGATTCCAAACACGGGGATACTGAAGAACTTCTTAGATTATTGCACAGTTACAATGATGTTGCCCAAGGGAAATCAGACAAATTACCCGACTTTTCTAGTCTTGCAGAAATTCAAGATAACCCTCATGAAGCAGAACTTCTTAGAAATGTAGAATATGTTGTCGAGGGTTTAGTAGTTTACCCTGAAGAGGACAGAGAGAGAATGTTAGAATGCCTAGATATAATTGTAAGCGGTCAAATTCTAGATTTAGAAAGATTTGGGCCAGCCAACGAAGGCGGAAATATATCTGCATTGAATGATAATTTAGAATTAGACGACTACACATTTAGAGTAGCTGGATGTGTTGGAGTATTTTGGACCAAAATGTCGCTCGCTCATATCATCTCAATACCCCCAGAGCAAGAAAAGGAATTTTTTGAAAAAGGCGTGAGATTTGGTAAAGCATTGCAAATGATCAACATCCTTCGAGATATACCTGAAGATTTGCGATTTGGACGATGTTATATTCCACGACAAGAGTTGGACAAACATGGAATGAAACCCGATGATTTACTCACACCAAATAATATTGGAAAATTTAGACCACTCTACGATGAATATTTGGATTTAACAAATGAACATCTTGATGCTGCCATAGAATACATAAAGATGTTACCAGAAACCCAATTTAGACTCAAGGCTTCATGTATGCTACCTGTTTTGATTGGCCAAAGAACTGTCACTCTGCTAAGAGACGGCAATATACTTGACTCAGCTGATCGGATAAAAGTCACCAGGGATGAAATTAAATCTTACGCTAGAAAATTATTACGCGCACTGATAATACCCGGTGGGGTTAGAAGACTTTTGGAAAAAAATAAGGATTCCGGGAATAAATAATTACATCCATGTTAGTAAATACTTACAAACCATTTGTGATAGCATTTTAGCACCAATTTAGGCTTTGTATTATATATTGCGTAGTGATACTTTTTTACAAAGCAATCAAAAAGGAGTAGTCATACAGGTAATTGATAGGGATGTTGGAACGCCGGAAACCTCTAGACTTGTTATTCCCGCTCAAGGGAAGCGCAAAGAGTAGAGTTTCTGAAGATGAGGTGGAAAAAATATCCACTCTAGACCGCCTCAGAGCTGGTGTAATGCTTGCTAAAGATGCGGTCAAAGCAGTCAGCGTAACTGCCATGGAAGCACTTAGAGAAGGTGCAGCATTTATCGGGCTAGCCGACAAGAATGAACTTGTGGACCCATTCGAGAATTTGGATGCTCCAATTTGGTCCGAACAACCCCCCCAAGAATTACTCAAACTAGCTTACAACTATTGTGAAAAGTTAACAATCCAAGAAGCCGGCAACTTTTATCATTCATTCAAGTATTTACCAGATGAACAAAGATTAGCAATGTGTGCGGTTTATGCATTTTGTCGAAGAGCTGACGATATTGCTGACGGTGATTGGGCTGATAGGTTCCCAGGCAGCGTTGGACAAACTGATCCTGAGGCAGTAGCATACAGAGAACAACTAGAATCTTTACAAAATCGTGGAACTATTTTGGATGAAGAATCGTATCTAAACAAAATTACTCAATTGTTTTTCTTTAGAAAGAAACTTTCAACTTGCTACACTGATGTGTATTCCACAGACCCGGTTTTCTTAGCATTGAAGGACACAGTTGAGAGATATAAAATTCCAAGAAGTGTATTTGATGATTTGATATCAGGCATGGAGGATGATTTGTATAATAACCGATACCGTACCTTTGATGAACTATATGATTACTGTTACAGAGTTGCTTCTGTAGTTGGATTAATGTGCATCGAAATCTATGGATATAGCGACCCAGCAGCAAAAAAATACGCTGAATCTTGGGGTATTTTCATGCAATTGACCAATGTCTTGCGAGATGTTGGTGAAGACATTGAGAGAGATCGAGTGTATTTACCGCTTGATGAACTTGAAAAGAATGGCATTCAAGAATTGGAACTTGATGGTAAAGTTGTTCTCAACAAAACTTGGGAACCATATTGTTATCACTACGCAAAAAGAGCCAGAACCTATTTGGAAGAAGCTCGACAACTGCTACCCCTACTACCTAGAAGAACAAGATATTCCCCTGCCGCAATGATTGCATTTTATGATAAAATCTTACGCCAAATAGAAAAAGAGCAAGGAGATGTATTCACCAAGCGAGTTAAACTGAACAAGTTACAGAAGATGAGTTTAGCAGCCGCTGTTTACGTAAGACACAGAATGCTTCCTAGATTTTTAGACCCTGTGTGGAATGGTCTTGCCAAGATTGGCTTATTACCATCAGTTTGAAACATTCAAACTTGTCTTGTGAAAGCTTGAATTCCTGTGATATACCTGCCGATAATTAAATTGTGAATATCGTGGGTTCCTTCATATGTTTTAACAGACTCAAGATTTGCCATATGTCGCATTACAGGATACTCATCCAGTATTCCGTTCGCCCCGTGAATATCTCTTGCAACTCGCGCTATTTCTAAGGCAATATCGACATTGTTCATCTTTGCTAGAGAAATCTGTTCATTAAACCAAGTCCCATCATCTTTCTTTCTTCCAAGATGGTATGCTAACAATTGTCCCTTAGTAATCTCTCTTAGCATCCATGCTAATTTGTTTTGAACCAATTGATAAGAAGCAATTGGTATGTCAAATTGTATTCTTGACAATGAATATGTCTTTGCACTATGGAAACAGGCCATTGCTGCTCCTAAAGCACCCCATGAAATACCAAACCTCGCATTGTTCAAGCAGGAGAATGGACCCCTTAATCCCTTAACCCCTGGAAGGATACGATCTTTGGGTATTTTGCAATCTTGAAATACTAATTCGCTGGTGACTGATGCCTTCAAAGAATGCTTTCCTTTCATTTCAGGGGCGGTAAAACCTTCATCATCTTTCTCGACGATAAAACCTTTAATGACGCCATCTAATTTAGCCCAAACTACAGCAACATCGGCAATTGTACCATTGGTAATCCACATTTTTGCACCGTTCAAGAGATAGTGGTCACCCATATCTTCGGCTTTGGTGATCATATCGCCAGGATTAGACCCGTAATCTGGCTCGGTAAGACCAAAGCAACCAACCATTTCTCCAGAAGCCATTTTGGGTAAATAGTGATTTTTTTGTTCTTCACTACCGAAATCCCATATTGGATACATAGCAAGAGAACCTTGTACTGAGGCAAATGAGCGCAGACCTGAGTCGCCACGTTCCAGTTCTTGACAGATCAGACCGTATGCAACATATGACAATCCAGGGCAACCGTATCCTTTCAAAGGTGCACCTAGCACACCCATTTCCCCAAGCGCTACTCGCCATTCATCGGGAAATATGCCTTTGTCACATGCATGCTCAATTTTGGGAATTACTTCCTCGTCAACCCAAGCTCTTACCATGTCACGGATCATTATCTCTTCTTCAGTAAGTAAACTCTCTATATCGTAAAAATCGAGACCTTCGAATGGCTCCATATGCTCTCCTCAATTTGACCCTGCCACAGGCGCTTTTAGAACCTAACTATTTTTCTTGGATTTCTTCCGGCGACTATTTCGTCTAAAATTAATATATTTCTTTTGCAAAAATGGACTGTTCATGTAGATTAGACCAAGAATAACACCAGGCACAGAAACGGAAACTGCAATTAGAATTAATGTTGTTAAAATCGTATTGTCAATCTCGACAGTTATTGGTTCAAATGAAATTATATTGCCATTTGTAGTCATAATGTATCCGTCATTAAAGCCAGTTTCCCACACATAGGCAACTTGGCGGCCGGCAATGACTGAATCCCATTCAAGCATCTGTTCGGAAGATATTTCCACTTTTGCAATATTTTCCAACGGATTAAATCTGACTGTTGCCAGTGGAGCAATATGAATTAACGAAGTGCCGCCATATCCAGGTGATGTCGCAATAAAATCACCACTGAGGCTTGGATACTGCACCATTTCACCTGTATCAGATTTTGAATGATCTACCGTGTTCAATAAAATCGGTATTAACCTTAACCCACTACCATATGCTACGCATTCATTTAATTGAGAATCTGGGCAATCAACGTCAATCCAAGTATCAGTTTTGGTCCCGCTTAGCCACGATATATTGTGAGTTTGTCCAATGACACCCAAACCATCAGAAAGAGTTGAAACTACGCACATATCGTAATTCTTGTGGCAAGAGATACCGGTTATTTGGGAACCAACGCTGTCAATAAGCATAAATCCTGTTCCTTCCGAGAATCGCCATAAAGAACCATCTTCAGCTCCAAAATACGAGTAATCCCCTGCACTTCTCCAGTCAACTGAAGTCATATTTCTACCCAGAATCGCCCCTGTGCCGTTAACTACAGTAATTCCATGGTCAATTTTTTCGTAACGCATAGCGGTACCCAAATCTCCTGCAATTAGCGCTGCTTCGCCTCGGGGGTGCCAAGCAATGTCATTGAAGTGATTTTGTCTGCCGCTATTGAGTTCAATATCTAAAGATCGGTCTCCAGCATTTATAGCCGATATCAAATGAGCAAAACCGTCGAGCCCAACAATCAGTAGATTGTTACCATTTGGTGATACTTCTGCACCGGTAATCCCCGCATCACTATCACTCAGTGATGATTCCAATCTCAAATTTACATTATTGTCTTGGGCAAGAATCGTTGGCATTAATAGAATCAAAAGCATTGAGATGCACATTACACTTCTAACTCGCATGTTTTGTTCCATAAACTGCTCAATCAAAATATTTCGCTTCAAAGCGTTTTAACGGTGAGCCTTATGTTCAATGGTGTTTTGCCTTGCAATATGGAGAAATTTTCTGTAAAGCGTGGGTTAATTAAACAAATGGGTGGAAATGCAGGTCTAGCAAAGTTAGCGACTCAATATTTTGACGACGTTTCGGCAAATTCTGAAGGAGTATTTACTGCATCTTTCGGCATTTTGAATATGGTAAGCGGACACTACAGTCCTGATGGGAAACTGTCAGTAGATGTAGACCAATTGAAAGGTGACTCATTAAGCGAACTTCTCTCCTCTGATGGTGGTCGAGAAAAGGCCATGGAATCAAGAAAAAGATGGTCTGGATTCTTGGACGAAGCGACAGGATACAATGGAAAGCAGAGAGGCGACAAAGCCAAAGAAGAAGCAAAGAAATTTTCAAAAGCAAAAGGCGCTATTAAGATGGCTCACAAATCAATGAAAATGAGTTCAAAACTTACCGATGAGTTGAGAGATAAGGCTCTTGGTATGATTGCAGAACTTGAGTCCATGATCGAAGCTGGAGATGCTCCTTCTGAAGGTAAAGTGAAGAAACTTAATGACTTATTTTGAGGTGAAAAATATGGATATTGAACAAATGGTAATTCAATATCAAGAAAAGTGCCCAAGAATCAAGGAATTAAGTGGGCAACAAATTTCTAGAGTGCACAAAATAATTGGCTCTGTGCAGGAAACCGTCGGTTTACCGCACCTAGTAGACTGTATTGCAGATAATACCAGTGCTGGCGGTGACGGCGTGATAAGATGTTACGTAGGATTTGAACCATCTGGAAAAGCACACATTGGTTGGAAAGTTCTATCACTACAGCTGAAAAGAATGATTGATGCAGAGGTAAATGTATTAATTTTTCTAGCAGACTGGCACGCTTGGATAAACGATAAATTCAACGGTAATATGGCAGATATCCAATTGACTGCTAAGTATATGGAAGATACTTTTAGGGCATTATTAGACTATCCTCCCGAAGGTGATGGTCCAGGCGAACTAAGATTTATTTGGGCTTCTAATTTAATGGATTCTGGCGATTATTGGGCACGCGTTTTGCGATGTTCAAAAGGTGCGACATTGGCAATGGTCAGAAAGACGTTTACTATCATGGGTCGAGATGAAGCCTCGTCTGACCATGACCTGTCGAAGTTTTTCTATCCAGCAATGCAAGCCAGTGATATTTTTGAATTAGATATTGATATTGCCATCGGCGGCATGGACCAAAGAAAAGCGCATATGTTCATGAGAGACGTTGCCAGTAAATATGGTTGGCAAAAAGCAACTTGCTTGCATACTACAATCATCTCCTCACTAAAATCAAGTGGTTCTAGAATGGAAAGTTTCGACCATAAGATGAGTAAATCAGACCCGAGTGGAGCTATACTAATTCATGACAACCCCAAATCACTAAGGAAAAAAATGCAGAAGCATGCTTACTTAAATCCCGATGATGATAACTCCCCGATCTATGAACTAGCACAGCACGTGGTGCTGCCAGAATTTGGAGAAATTCTAGTTACACCAAACCCTAAGTTTGGCCAACCATCAACGTGGCGAACTCTTGAAGAATTCAAAAGTGCCGTTAAATCCGGAGAATTGCACCCATTAGACGCTAAGTTAGGGGTTGCTGATGGAATATCCAGAGGCCTAGAAACTGTCGCTAAACACTTTTCAGAACATCCTGATTTATTGGAAAGCGTCAATGAGATTATTCAGCGAAAGTAACCTTTAGCTGAGTTTTGTTCCACAAATCAAAAAATCTGTCGATACAAATGTTCATGAATTGAATCCGATAGGGTAGGTCATTGGTGATACTATGGTGAAAATAGCAGTACTCGTTAAGCAAGTACCTGATACAAACTCAAAAATACAAATCTCTGGCGACAGAGTTGACTTAGCAAGCGTTAAGATGGTAATGAGCCCATTTGACGAATTTGCAGTAGAGAATGCACTACTTCACAAAGAGGCTGTCGGAGGCACTGTAACAGCGATAACTGTTGGTGGAAACTCTGCCGACAAGGTTTTGAAAGATGCAAAAGCAATAGGAGTCGATGAAATTGTTCGTCTTGACTGTACAGAATATATGGATTCAAATGCTTTTCAGACAATCATTTCTGGAGTAATCTCTCAAGATGGATATGAGGTCGTATACTGCGGCAAATCCTCAGCAGATACTGGCTCTGGTTCAACTGGCCCTGGTGTTGCTGAGAAATTAGGCTGGGCTTCTGTCTCCAATGTAACGGGCATAACGTTTGCCGATGGACTAACTGTAACCGCTCCAGCAGAAGGTGGCGATGCGATAATTAATGTCGCCACACCAGTAGTTGTGAGTTGTGACAAAGGCGCCATAAAGGTAAGAAAACCAAATGTCAAAGGAATTATGATGGCAAAAAGAGCACAAGTAGAAGTCAAAAGTGTCAGCCCTAATATCTCCAGTGTGACCATTGTATCACAAAGTATGCCTCCTGAAAAGCCAGCTGGCAAGAAATTCGAAGGTGGACAATCAGCAGAAACTGTTGTCCAACTACTAAGAGATGAAGCAAATATTATTTGAGGTGAAATCATATGACAGAAACAGTAATTATAGCAGAAATGAATAAAGGAAAAGTAAGCCCAACTACAAATGAACTAATCAGTGCAGCTAATCTTCTGGGATCAAATTGCACACTTGTGATACCTTGTACAGATTCAAGTGTCGCTGATGAAATAAGTAACGTTGCGGGAGTTGCAAAAATAATCGCAGCAAAATCCTCCGTCTTTACCAACTATGACGCATCAGGATGGGCACAAGCATTGGATTCTGTTGCCCCGCAGGGAATAATTGTTACATCTGCATCGGCACAATCAAAAGACTTAGCAGCAAGAATTGCATCAAGAAGGAACGTATCAGTGGTTCAAGATGTCATAGCCATTGATGGAAGCACGTTATCTACACCAATTTATTCTGGAAAAGCCATTGAAAAAGTGGCAATAAACGGTAATGTTGTAGTAAGCATTCGGCCAAACGTATTTCCGGCAGCCAACAATGATGGCTCTTGTGACATACAAGTGATCGATGCTTCTGGGGACTTATCCACTGCAGTAAAAGAATTGGTAGAAAGAGCGTCCACAAGGTTAGACGTATCTGAAGCGAACATCATTATTTCAGGCGGAAGAGGAATGGGCTCACCTGATAACTTCTCACACCTTGAGGTAATTGCTGACACTTTAGGAGCAGCAGTTGGTGCTTCAAGAGCTGCTGTCGATACTTGGGCAGACATCCCTCACTCAATGCAAGTTGGACAAACTGGAAAGACCGTCAACCCAAATCTATACATCGCAGTCGGAATATCCGGCGCAATACAGCATCTAGCTGGAATGCGTTCATCAAAGTACATTGTAGCAATTAACAAAGATGCTGATGCACCAATCTTCCAACACGCAGACTATGGAATTGTTTCAACTTGGGAAGAAGCATTGCCGGTATTAAGCAGTGCATTGTCAAATATGCTCTCATGATTTGTGAAATTCTGCAAAGGCTGGGCTGTTTACTCCGACAAATGGGTTTGTTGATTTTTCTACACCAATAGCCGTCAATGGACCATGTCCAGGATGAACTACGGTGTCTAGATCCAATGGCCACAATTTAGTCATAACTGAATTAGCTAATAAATCGAAATCTCCACCTGAATGTGGTAAGTCGGTCCTTCCAACTGAACCCGCAAATAGCGTATCTCCAGCAAATAAATGATTGGGTCCATCTTCGATTTTCACCTCAATACAACAACCGCCAAGTGTGTGACCTGGAGTATGATAGATTTCAAATGTGAGCGACCCAAGTATTAGTGTCATATTATCTTCTAGCTGCTTATCTGCTATGGCAGGAGTGGGTAAACTAAACCCCCAACGCTGAGCTGAAATTTGAGCCAAGGATTGTAAGTAATCATCTTCGGGGTGTAAGTACCAACTTACATCATACCTATCAAGCAACAAAGGAATCTCTCCCGAATGGTCAAAATGAGCATGAGTATTTACCAAAGCGATCACCTTCCTGTTTGATAAACCACAGGATTTCATTGACTCAAAGCTACTTGGACCTTTAGACCAATCCGGACCTTGGCCGGAAAAATCTTCAATCCAAGAGATTATTCTTTTAGTTTCAGAACCGCCGTCAATTATTACGGTATCTCCTGTTTTCAAGTCAGTCACAACCGAGCAACGCATTGCTAACGCACCAACAACGAAAGACTCAATCCACAGATTTTCATTTAACAATTAAATCACTTCTATTTGCACTGAGTCGGCAGTTGAATTACCTTCTAAATCACTAACTCTTAACTCAAAACGATAATTTCCAGCGCTAAGTTTTGCCCTAAATTTTACAAGTGTAGATATTTCTCTTCCCGAGTCATCTGTCCAAGACCACTTGATTACTTTTGCTTGCTGATTCTTGGTTGCAGTACCATCAAGAATAATTACAGCCGAACCATCATCGCCAGATTGGTAAGTCATATCATTGCCCGCATTGGCAACTAGAGGTTTGTTGGTAATTACATCGTCTAGTAACTCCCCTAACAGAGATTCTCCATCAAATTCTTTGTCTTGTGAAGCATTCTCTGAGTTATTATTAGCTTCGATATTATCACCTAAAGCAGATAATAAGTTGGTAACCTGTTCATCTTTTAGAATTATTTCGTGACCAGTAACATTACTGTTAGTATTCAGTAACTCTGTCATCTTATCATCATTTGAGTAGATCTCCTCTGCACTTAATTGAGCAACTACTTCCTTTTGCTCAAACCATAATGTTAATTCGGACTTATCCACCGTAATTGGTTGATTTCCAAAATTAATATTGCCAATTGGCTCAGTATCGGTAAAGTCATTTTGGTCGTCACCAGCAAAATACAAACGATTTGAATTTTGTGAATAAACTGAGTACTGGACAATTCCTTGGTGCTCGACAATCCATGTTTGGCCGTCGGGGTTTAATCCATGAATGTAAAACCACGAGCCTGCAACTATTGAATTATTGCAAATAGATAATGTTTTGATTGGATATTTACATTCCATTATTGGCTCATTTAGTTTGAAATCTTCATTAATTTGCCCTTCAATCAAGAATACTGAACCATCATCAAGTCCTATCACCGTCTGATTATCTATTGAATACACTTGTAATAATCTATTATTCAAGTCCAACCTTGTCATAAGCCTATTTCTAGAAACATCCCATATTTCTAATTCTAAAGCTTCTTCATCTCCTGGAACCAGTGCATAACCTTCTCGACCAATAATCAAATCACCATCATGACTTATCCCCAATGCAGTTATTGATTCGCCAACATCACCCCGCTTTGGTCTAATCCAAATATTTTGATTACCATTGTAACAATATACACCTCCATCTTCTTGAGCAATTATTATGCCATCAGCATAGGGTTCTAGTTTACTAACAGAGGAATAGGGCAAATTTGAGTTGATGATTTTACCATTAAAATCTGTTGTTAGAAGTCTTCCAAGATTGTCCACAATAGCAATGAATTTGGTGGTTAATTCGAGCATAGAAACACCACCAGGAACCTCATAACTCCATAATTTATTCCCGCTAGAATCATAACTTTTAATCCCATAAGCATCATCTGCAATTATCAAATTTGCTTCATGGAAAGCCAATCCAGTAATTATGCCATCGCATTTTATTTCGTAGACTTTCTCCATTGATTGGTAAATATTGACCGAGCCATTTGACTCAGACCAAGCTATTGTGGCACCATCAAGGGATAAACCCAGTCCAGTAACAGTTGAATGAGGCGCGAAAGTTATTGACGCCTCATAGGTAAGCATGTTTATTCCATGTCGCTTTGTATCATTAAGTTCTCTACGCGTTGTTTATTCTTTGAGTATCAAAAAAATCTCAATTTGAGTCATTATGAATATCAAGTATTTGATCATCATCGAGATTCTCCCGCTTAGCATTGTCATTTCTTTGTTGGTGTAACAATTCTAAATATTCTTCAGTAACGTCCCCTGTAACGTAAACACCGTCAAAACAACTAGAATCAAATTTAATTTCAGAACTGCTTGAATTTTTGGTTGATTTAATCAAGTCTTCTAGGGTTTGATAAAATAGTTTATCGCTTCCAATATGTTCATTTATTTGGTCAATAGTACGATTATTCGCAATAAATTCTGATGTTGCTGGCATATCTATACCATACACGTTTGGAAACCTAACTGGGGGGGCTGCAGAAGCGAAATAAACTTTCGAGGCGCCAGATTCTCTTGCCATTTCAACAATTTGTTTACTGGTCGTACCGCGCACAATTGAATCATCAACTAGGAGGACATTTTTGCCGCGAAATTCATCATCGATAGCGTTTAATTTTCTCCTAACTGACTTCTCCCTTAATGATTGACCAGGCATAATGAATGTTCGACCAATATATCGGTTTTTGACGAATCCTTCCCTGTATGGCACCTTTAGACTACTAGCCATTTGTAGTGCCGCAATTCTGCCTGAATCAGGAATAGGAATTACGGCATCGATATCGTGGTCAGGCCATTCTGATAATATTCTCTCGGCTAATATTTTTCCTTGATTTAATCTAGCCTCGTAAACAGAAATTCCGTCTATTACTGAGTCGGGTCTTGCGAAGTAAACATATTCGAAAATACATGGATTACTCTTGGTCTCTTTAGCACAGACTCTAGAGAACAAATGACCCGATGAAGAGATGAATATTGCTTCACCTGGCTTAACATCAGAAACTACTTCAAAACCTAGAGCAGTAATTGCAACAGATTCACTTGCCACAATCCATTCTACGCCTTCTTCTGTATCCCTTTTGCCGTAAACTAGCGGCCTAATTCCATTTGGATCTCTAAATGCTAACAAACCATAACCTGAAATCATTGAAACGCACGCATAACCGCCTTTTACGTAGGTATTTAGCGCAGTTATACCTTTGAATACGGTTTCTATATCAAGGTGCGGCGCGCCTTCTATAGAAATATCCGAGGAATACTTAGTCAGCTCAACAGCGAGAATATTTAACAAAATTTCTGAATCACTTTGCGTATTCATGTGCCTGTGGTATTTGTTTGACAAGATTTTTCTCAACTCAGTAGCATTGGTTAGATTACCATTGTGAGCGATCGATAATCCATATGGCGAATTAACGTAGAACGGTTGTGATTCGGCTTTAGATGAACTTCCTGCAGTTGGATACCTAACATGACCTATTCCGATGTTACCTTGCAATCTTTGCATGTGTCTGGTATAAAATATATCTGAAACTAGACCGTTTGATTTCCTAAGCCTAAACTGACCATCATATTCAGTCATTATCCCGGCTGCGTCTTGACCTCTGTGCTGCAGTACTGTCAAACCGTCGTATAGTAATTGATTGATGTGAAAGCCTTGGCGACCAACAACACCTAAAATTCCGCACACAGTTAACCCTCTAAACAGTGAGCAAATGATTGTTTGCAGAGATTGTCGAGTATTGACATAGCTAAATCAAGCCTTAGGACGGTGAGTTTTCTTAGACCAACTAAACTTTCTCATCTTTGCAGTAGCGCCGTATCCGCAAGAAGCGCATACGCTCTTTTGTTTGTGATAGGCATTCCTGCCACATCTTCTACATCGGATGTGTGTTGTCTTTTGACGTCGACCCATGGATGGTGTACCTTTTGACATATATTCACCTCGATGTTTCGCCCACCTACCAATCCTTTATGAAATAAACGGAGGATGATTTTACTCTTCTTCATAGAATTTAGTTTCGCTTATCTTAGATTTTGAATGAGTTAAAGATGAAAATAAAATCCCTATTGACACTCCAAATGCCAGCAGTACTGCAAAAATTGATACTATTGTATGAGATATATTGTAAACCAATTGTGCTATTACCGAACCGTTATCCTCAAGCAACATCTCACCTTGTTTGATAAAAAATATTGTTGCGCCGAGACCAACTAGGATTGCTATGATCATTGAAAATAATGGTGCGAGAGGTCGGTTTCGAGATTCGCCATAGAAGTACATATTACCCAAGAGGAATGTCGAACTCAATATGAACGCAGTCAACGTGGAATTAGCAATTCTTGGGTTTATAATATCCGTGGACAAGCCAGGAAAACCATGCATACTGTAATCAATAGCGAGAATCAACGCAATAGGGAATAATAATCCTGAAGCAACTAATTTCAGAGATGTTTTTTTAGTCTCCCCCATTATTCATCGCCTCCAAGGTTTAACGAAATTATTTTTGCCGAATGCTGCAATTCATTTTCTGTTGGCGGCAGGATGGATTCTGGTTTTGGTAAACTCTTCTCGTAGCTGTAAATCACAAGAGCAAAAGATATTATTGCCAATACAGAACCTAGCAGTATACCAACCAAATCAGCTATTGAAAGCCAAACATATTTTCTAAATTCATTTGATGTTGTTTCGCTGGAATCTATATTCATGGCCGAAATGATGAATATTAAAGTTAAACCAGACATGAAAAATAAATTTTTGGATTCTGCAGTTCTATTATCCCCGAGTACTAACATTGCTATTCCAGCAGATAAAGATAAGCAGGATAATGAAATTAAAAAGTTCGGGAAAAATATCAACCAGAATCTGTTGATTTCTCCTGAATCTAGTACCGGCGTTAGATCACCCCAATGCATGAACGAGAACCAAACCATACCAATAACGAAGAACAAGAATCCCAGATACTTATCTCCTGAAGATAACCGTCCTACAGGAACATTGCCAGAATAAGCCACCATGTATAGCCCAAATAGCACCAGAATTGATGGCCCAATTATGAAGCCAAACAAGTGACCTAAATCTGAGGAAGGAGATTCAGGTACCGTCCATGGACTCGCCAATACTAGAACCAACCCAATAATCAGTATAATCTTCCCGTTTCTGCTGCTTTCTGTAGATTTTTTTGATTGAGAAATCCATAGACCAACAGGGATTAACGCTAATGGCAGCCAAAACAGCGAGGCCGCTTGTAACATATCATCCATGACCGCTGGAAGGAAACCGGATTAATTACTTCATCCCTTGTTTGAGGGTGCAGTGGCATGTTTTGTGACATTGCTCCATACGGAGTTTCTAAATACCCGACCTTAGTGGCACGAATGCTCAAGGTGCTACCATGGTCAAGATGCCACGTCAAATCAAGCGTTACAGCCCCTCAGCGGGTAAGCATACCATGCATACTGTTGAGCGTGTCAAGAAGCGGCGTGCTTCTGAATTGAAATGGGGTCAAAGAAGATTCCGAAAAGTTATGGCAGGTTACCGTGGTTTCCCACGTCCAAAACCTGATGGTAGAGAAAAACCAACCAAGAGAGTAAATATCCTATTCAGATGCACTGAGACTGGTAAAGCGCATTATGCACCATGTCAAAGAGCCAAGAAATTCGAACTTGTGGACAAGTGAGGTGTACTAAATGGCTGGTAAATTTATGAAAGTATCATGTAAAGATTGTGGAGCTGAAGTTGTAATTTTCTCTAGAGCAACTAGCAGAATTGCCTGCTCTGTTTGCGGCTCAACTCTTACTTCGCCATCTGGCGGAAAGGCACAACTTGTTGGATGTCGACCTTTAGAAGCAATTGAATGAGGAGGCTGAGCCTCCATGAGCGAAGATTTAATGACTCCTGAAGAAGGAGAATTAGTTGTTGTTACAGTTAAGAATGTCAAACAAAATGGCGTTTACGTAGATTTCGATGAATACCCCGGAATTGAGGGATTCATATTTATTGGTGAAATCGCCAGTGGTTGGGTAAAAAATATACGTTCCTTTGTCCGAGATGGCCAACGCTTAATCTGTAAGGTCATGAGGACTAAAAAAGATGGTTCATCATTAGAACTTTCGCTAAAGTCAGTCTCTGATGAAAGGCGTAGAGACAGATTACAAGAATGGAAAAATGAGCAACGTTCGAATCAATTGCTAAAGGTTCTGGCTGAAAAAGTCGGATGGCCAGAAGAAGTTCGGGATGAGTATAGAGAAGAATTGACCCTGGCTTATGGTTCTCTATATTCATCCTTTGAAGAAGCCGCAATGAATGAAGCATCACTTGCTGATGCAGGTTTTGAAGGTAAATGGATTAAAGAATTTGTAGAAATTGCTATTGAAAACATTATTCCACCATTTGTCGAAATCAAAGGTAGCCTCAATCTTTCTGTGAATTCTGAAAATGGAGTTGAGATAATTCGAGAGGCTTTACTGTCAGCTGAAAAGTATTCTTCGGAGCAAGATGAGATTTCAGTAATGTGCTATTATGATGGAGCACCAGAATACCGAATGGTCTTGAAAGCTCCAGATTTCAAGACTGCTGAAGATCTATGGCTTGAAGTATCCAAATCAGTCGTATCCATTATTGAAGAAAATGATGGACAAGTTGTATGTTATCGTGATTAACACCGAGTCAATGATAAACAATCACGACTAGGCATAACCATGGCAAGACAATTATTGCAACAATGCGTAGATTGCCAAGATTGGACTTTGGAAAGAATTTGCTCCAAATGTGGTGGCGCAGCAAATGCAGCCGCTCCACTGAAATGGTCACCAGAGGATCAAAGAGCCAACATCCGTCGGAAAATGTACAATGTAGAATCTACCGAATGGACTGCAGCGCTACCAAAATTAGAATCTCTTGAAGAGATGCGATTACAAATTCTCGAAGAAGAATAACCGCATCAAAAATTACCTCAACAAATAGAGGTTTTTGTCTCCTTTCAATGTCAAACATTATACCTCGTCTTGATAGCATTTTATTCTCATGAGTTTACTTGTTGAATGGCGTAACGGACATTCTGATATGAATAATTCAAGGCTTTGCCTGATTGCTCTTCCCGGAGTCGGCAATATTGGCAAGGCTGCGATTGACGCACTAAACGAAACAAATGACGCTGTGGAGGTAGCTAGATTGCATCATACAGCACTACCCCCGCTTGCTACACTTGATGATGATGGTTTACTCTCTCCACCACACCTAACCGTTAGAAATATCAAACTTCCAAAAGGAGATTATATTGTCACGATAACTGGTAATTCTCAACCCCTTGAACCACAAAACCAAGGGATTATGGCTAGAGAAATTCTATCCCTACTTCAAGAGCAAAGAATCACAGATTCAATTGTGCTTGCTGGAATGGTTGATGAGGCTACTAGAAAAGAAATATTTATTGTTCCTAGTAGTTCACAGTACCGTATAGATTTAGAATCTAAGGGAGCAAATGTTAGGCGTGACGAACCAAGTTCAGGGGCTATTGGAATGGCGGCTCTACTAGCATCTCTTGGACCGGTATTCGGCATTAATACGGCCTGCGCAATCGCCACTACTGTGGGGGCGAGTGGCGATATTAATGCTTCTCAGCAATTATTGATGTCAATTGATAGATGGTTTAAGCTAAATCTGGTAATACCACAAGATGCAAACGAAAAACTCCTTACTAAACTAAAACAAATATCGCCAAACTCAAGTCATGATCTAGTTTCGGAAATGACAGAATCCCATGATGCATTCTACATGTAATGGCGCCGAGAGAGGGATTTGAACCCCCGCGTCTTACGACAGTGGATTTCGAATCCACCGCAATACCGGGCTATGCGATCTCGGCTCATCTGCGCCTTCTACGCCACAGTCATAAGCATGATGCTCATCGCAGAACCATGTTGATTAAGTTCTACGGCCGAGATGTAAATCAGACCTACCAATCGGAGAACACGGTGAAACTCCGAGATGCATTACTTCAATGTAATATACTGCCATCAACTGTGATTGTAAGTTACCTCGACCAAATTATACCTCTATCAACAATGTTGAGCGAGGATATTGAACTACTTGTAACGACTGTTTCTTCAGGCGGCTAATTTAGCGAAGTAAGTGAGCCCTAGAATTCCTGCCAATTTGACCTTTAATTTGATTAGCCCATGCATCTAATTCAATATTTGACAATAGCACGTAAGAGCCTTCTTCTGCCATGTTATATTGGTGGCCCCAATCATTAGCCCAGCCAGATACCTTAATTGAATTATTTTCATTAAGAATCATCATACCTTTCCGGTGCCATTCTCTACCAGTTCTACCAATGCCTCTGCGTTCATATTTGTAAGCAAGCATACCAGCAATATTCCACCGTGCTCTGAAGTCTAATAATGA
>TARA_B100001093_G_scaffold513408_1_pt1 | contig 18330 bp, 11 predicted proteins | sample TARA_B100001093 | Tara Oceans TARA_B100001093 (sample SAMEA2623116) | marine metagenome | biome: marine biome (ENVO:00000447); feature: surface water layer (ENVO:00002042); material: "saline water (ENVO:00002010), including plankton (ENVO:xxxxxxxx)" | depth 5 m
TTATTGGATTTCTTGGATCAGAAATATCAAGAATTTCAATACTATAAGCATTGGTAACATAAGCAAGGTCACCTATAAAATCGACTGCAGCTGTACCGTTATGTCTGGGGTTTGCTTCTGGAAAAGTGACTGTTTTAATTTTATTTGGATTAGCTGGATCAGAGATATCTACAATATGTAAACCACCAGCCCAAGCGCTTACGTAAGCAAAATCTCCTTTGACATTTACCCCATAAACAAACCCATTTAATGCTGTACTACTTTTCTCTTCCAAGGATTTTGGAGGAAAAAAAAGTGAATTTATACTCACATAGCCCAAATCAACAGATTCATGATCGGCTTCTACTGTGTAATTAAATAATAAAGAGCTTGTTCCACTTCCAGAAACATAATCCACTACTACATCATTAATTCCTGTTTCTAAAGTAAGAGTTGGAACACCTGTAACATCAACCTCGATATCAAAATTAACAATAATAGGAATTACTTCTCCCTCTTTATAGAAACCATCAGGTTTTAGAGAATTAACACTTACAACTGTTTGAGAATTACCTAAAAATGATAAAACAAATAAAAATGTTAATACAAGGATTTTTTGCATTATTAATTTTAATAATTTAATTTACTTACAAATATATCCAAAAAAAACCACCTACTGATTAGTACTGGTTACAAGCCCTTAAAATTCAAACATTCAAATTCAAATAAAAATTCGCAAAAAAATAGTTAATTAAAATCATAAATCTTTAGTTTTATATATGATATGAATATTCACATAAAGGAATTACTTTACAGTCATTGTAAATCTTACTTAACTTCAAAATTATCGGAATATCAAAAAAGAAAAAAAGAACTCTATCAATCGTTAAGCTGTGAAGAAAAAAGCAGTGCAGGGGACAAACACGAAACTGGTAGAGCAATGATTCAATTAGAAATTGAAAAACTAGGTAATCAAATTAAAGAAATTGAGTTAGAATATAGATTTTTTTTTAAAATAAATAATAAAACGATTTCTACTTATATCTCACCTGGTTCACTTGTTGTTACAAATAAAAATCTATTCTATATAACAATTTCAGCAGGTGTTTTTCAAAATAATTCAATAAAATATTATTGTATATCACAAAAAAGTCCCATTGGATCTTTGTTAATTGGAAAAAAAATAAAGGATAGTTTTATTTTCAATAAAGAAAAAATTGAAATATTAAATATTTTCTAATTACTAAACAAAATAATTTTATTTCTCTTTATTTAAAGTAAACTCTTTTTCATAGTTTAAGCCACCAATAAATTCTACCCTTCCAATATATGGGTCAGCATCTGGATGAGTAACAATAATTTTGTAAATACCAGGTGAAATATTAATGACCCATTGTCCATTAGGAACAAAAACCCATGTTGACCCAGCCATTTTTAAAGTCATTGTTTTATCAGAATTGTTATACGCATTTATCCTGCATGAGGTTAAACTTTCTGATTTTCCTGAGGATTTGAATAATTGATCTATTTCGTTGATTACCACTTCATCTCCCAAATCTATATATTTCATATCCACATATCCCTCCTCATTTGTAGTCATGTCAATAACATGGTAATAGTTATTTATAGTTTTATCTGAAATTATAAAAACCTCTGTTCCAACAGCTAAAGATTTTATAATCTCAAATTCTTCAGAGGGTCCTAACATTAAATTAATCTCTTGGTTAGTGGTACCCAAATAAGATTTGTAAGATATTATTTCATCATAAATTTCCATTCCCTCAAAAGAAACTACCTTTTTACCTTCAATAATTATATTATTTTCAAATACTCCTTCGCTTGTGAAGGTTTGACCATCTTCATTTTTAACAAAAACACCTCTTCCACTTTTCATATTATTTTTCCAAGATCCTTTGTATACATCTCCATTAATATAGGTAAAAACTCCATTCCCATCTCGAACTCCATTAACCCATTCTCCCTCGTAAACATCTTGATTTTCATATGTCATTTTTCCAAATCCTTCAGGATTACCTTGATCGTTTAAACAACCTATGTATTGATCATTATTGAACGATTTCTTGTCCTGACATGGTTCTAAATCATTTTGAGCATGAATAAAAAACGATGTAAATAAAAGTGTAAGAGTTAGTAAATTCTTCATAATTTAAGTTTTATTTTTATTATTAAAATCAAATAGGTTATTGGAAAACCTTTGAGGTCCTCCTCTTTTTATTTCTTCATTTGCGATTTTTTCGAACTGATCAAAGTTTTTTCTAAAAGCATTGGATAATTTAAAAGCCATTTTATAATATGCTTTATCATCACTCCAACTAGCTCTTGGACTTAACAACTTTTTAGGAATTCCTGGACATTCTCTAGGTTGAGCCAATCCAAAAACAGAATGTATGTGATAATCCTTATAGTTGTATTCACCTAACTCTCCATTTAGAGCAGCATTAACCATCCTTCTAGTATATTTTAATTTAATTCTAGAACCGATACCATAAGGTCCCCCAAACCACCCAGTATTTACAAGCCAAACATTTACTCCTAAATCTTTCATTTTTTTTATAAGCATTTTAGCATAAACAGTTGGATGCAGTGGCATAAATGGGGCCCCAAAACAAGAAGAAAAAGAAGGGACTGGTTCCACGACTCCAGCTTCAGTTCCAGCAACTTTTGCTGTATAACCAGAAATAAAATGATAGGCAGCTTGACTAGGTAATAAACGAGATATTGGTGGCAAAACTCCAAAAGCATCAGCTGTTAAAAAAAAAATATTTTTTAAATTTTTTCCCAACGATGGAACCTGTATATTATTTATAAAATTTATGGGATAACTAACCCTTGTATTTTGAGTAATACTTGAATCCGAATAATCAACTTTAGAATTATTACTTTTTAGCACTACATTTTCTAACAAAGCTCCTTTTCTAATTGCATTATAAATATCTGGTTCTTTTTCTTGATTTAAGTCAATCACTTTTGCATAACACCCACCTTCAAAATTAAAAATAATATTATCCTTTGTCCAACCGTGCTCGTCATCTCCAATTAGCTTTCTTTTTGGATCCGCGGAAAGTGTTGTTTTGCCAGTTCCAGATAAACCAAAAAATATAGCTGTCTCTCCATTCTTTCCAACATTTGCTGAACAATGCATTGGAAGAGTTTCTTTAAAGTTTGGTAAAATAAAATTTAAAACGGAAAAAATGCCTTTTTTAACCTCCCCAGTGTATCCTGTGCCTCCAATTAAAATAATTTTCTTTTTAAAGTTAATTATTGAAAAATTATGTTTTCTAGTCCCATCTACAGAGGGAACTGCCATAAAACTTGGAGCATGAATAATAACCCACTTCGGATCGAAAGATTCCAATTCTTTTTTTTTAGGCCTAAGAAACATATTAATCGAAAAAAGATTTACCCAAGGAAGTTCGGAGATGATTCTAATATTCATACGGAATCTTTTATCTGCGCATGCATAGGCATCTCTTACAAATAGTTCCTTGTTAGAAATGTGTTTAACTACTTTATCATATAATTTATTAAACTTACTTTCCAAAAATGGAATATTTACATCACCCCACCAAATTTTATCTTTAGTTATATCGTCTTTAACAATAAATCTATCTTTGGGTGATCTTCCAGTAAATTCTCCTGTATTAACAGCCAAAGCTCCATTGTCTAATTCAAACCCAATCCCTCTTTCTAAACATAGCTTATGTAACTCTTCACTTGATAAACCATATCTAATTAAAGTCTCTTTAATTCCATATTTATTTAAGAAAACTTTAATATCAGAATTAATTGTCATTTAAAATTAAAATTGAATGTGACAGAAAATTTATTTTAAACAATTATTTTGCGAGTTTCTCAAGTGTTAAACCCTGAAATAATATTGTAAATGTTACCACCATGTAAGTCAGGAAAAGTATAAGCTCTTTACCTTCACCAATTTGATCGGGTAGGTTTAATGCCAAAGCAATACTCAAGCCTCCTCTTAATCCTCCCCATGTTATGATTAGGGAAGTTTTCTTTTCAAATGTTTTAAAAAATGATAATATCTTTATTGGAACAGAAACGCCGATACCTCTGGAAGCAACTACAATAAAAATTACTATAATTGAAATTAATAAGTATACAGGAGCAAAATTTTGGAAAATTGGTATAACCTCAAGACCTATTAAAATAAATAAGATAGCATTAAGAGTTTCATCTAAAAGATGCCAAAATTTGTAAACATAATCTCCCATTGCTTTTTGTACTCCATCTTCAATTTTGTCCATATCCAGATTTCCATTTAAAAATAACCCCAACATAACGACTCCTAGCGGAGCAGAAAGATGATATTTAGTGCATATAGATGAAACAAGAAGAACTAAAGAAAGGGTAATTAAAACTTCTAATTCAACATGTTCATTTTCAATATATTTCACAAGTTTTAGTCCTAGAAATCCAATAACAGACCCTAATATAACTCCTCCAAATACCTCAGTAGCAAATAACATACTTACACCTTCTGGGGTAATGTTTTCAACACCCAAACTTTTAACATTTAAAAGTGTTAAAAAAAGAACTACACCAATCCCATCATTAAAAAGAGACTCCCCTGCTATTCTAGTTTCAGTAACTGGGGATAAATTCATTTTTTTAACAATTGAAAGTACCGCTATAGGATCCGTTGGAGCAATTAAAGCGCCAAATAAAAGGCAATCTACATAAGTCAAACCCATTTCGTTCAGGCCAAAAAATGGTTGTTCTATTAACCAGAAAAGTCCTGAACCAACTGCAAAAGTTGAAAAAACAACACCAAAGCTTGCTAAAAAAAGAATAGTTACTTTATCCTTAAACAACTCGTGAACGTTCACACTAATAGCTCCAGCAAATAATAAAAAAGGTAGCATAACATCGATTAACAATCCACTAAAATCAAAGCCTTTGGTTAATGAAGTTGCTTCCTTTAAAAAAGCAGGAAAAATTGTCCCTACTATCAAAACAAATATTGATAATATAATTGCTAAAATCATTAAGCCAATGGTTTGAGGAAGTTTTAGGACTCTTAGATTTATGATTGAGAAAAAAGATGCTAAAAGCAATAATATTGTTGTGATTTCTAGAAAATTCATTATTTCGAGTTTTTTATAATTTAGTTACAACTAAAGTTACCCATTTTAAGTTAAAATTTGTTAGTCTCTATCAAATGTAACTTAATCCCTTAAAATTTCAAAACTATGATTCACTATTGTATCACGTCTTAAAGATGCTCCAACTGAACAATATTTATCAAGAGCAATAGAAACAAAACGCTCTGCTTCTTTAATTTTTAAATCACTTGAACAAATCAAATATTTAATATTTATAGTTGTAAAATATCTTGGAGATGTTTCTGCTCTAACTCCGCTAGTAACTGCTTTAAGATTTTTAAAATTTCTTCTTCTTTTTTTTATCATAGAAACAATTTCAACTGCAGCACACGAAGTTAATGCTGATAGTAAAAGTTCCATTGGAGATTGATTTTTTTTCTTGTCTTGACTGTACATATCCACCTGCAAACTATTTTCTGTTTGATTAATCAGTTCAAATTTTTGATCGTTAACATATTTCATTGAAATTTTTAAATCCATATTAAATTTTTATTAAATATATTAATTTAAGTACATTCATTTTAAAATGTGTGTTTACATTTAAATAGTTATATTTAAAATAATAAAGTGTTTAACAAATATTTTTGATACTGCTTTTTCAAAAAGTAAAATCAATTATAAAATTAATAATTATGAAAAAATTACTTAGCTTAATAATATTAACCAATTTAATTTCATGTCAAACTCAAGTCAGTAAAAAAATTGAGACTAGTCTAGAGGATACAGACAAAATTGAACTGGCTACAAAGTTTTTAAATGGTATGGACCAATACAACAATAATGTTAAACTAGTAGATCAAGAGTTTACACAATTTGAAAATGGTGATTTACAGAAAATGTTTGATAGTGCAACGGAAGATTTAGTGTGGTCTAGCCCTGCTGGTGATTCGCTTTCAAAGGAAGCTTGGATGGAAGGAATGAAAGAATGGCAAGAAGGCTTCAAAAACTTTAAATTTGTAAATAGAGATTACTATCCTAGTGTGGATGATTCTTTGTTCTTACCAAATGGAGGAGTCAGATCCTACGGCAATTGGAAGTTCACTCATAAAGAGACAGGAATCGAATTTGATGTTCCTTATTATTCTGTACAAAGTTTTGATGATAAGGGAAATACTAATTTTATATTGGAGATGTTTGATTCAGGAAGTATATTTCTTAAACTTCAATAAATAAAGTTTAATTAAAAAAAATGGGACACATTGTCCCTTTTTTTATTTATATATTTTCTTCATAAAATTAATCCCAGTAATTGCAGTTGCTGTAATTAAACCTGAAAAAAGAGCCCCCCCCACACCTGCACTAACGATGTCTTGTCCTGTCAAGTACAAACCTTTTATCGGAGTTTTAGGTCGTAAAAACTTCTGACTAAACCTTGTGGGATTATGATCTAACCCATATAATTCTCCCTTATCGTAATTCACAAAATTCTTTGTAGTTAAAGGACTTGATAGCTCATAATGATCAACTTTATCTCTCAAATGAGGAAGTTGGTTAAACAAGTGCTCTAATAATCTTTTAGAAATAGTTTCTTTGAAATTATCATAGGCTTCCCCTCTTTTCTTCCACAAGGTTCCCTCCCACTTAACAAAGCTTTCATATGGAAGTAAAGTAATAACGTCAATAGTACTTTTTCCAGGATATCTGGAATCCCAGGAGGGATCTTTGGCAGATGGAAAGGAAATATATACTAAAGGAAACTCAGAATCTTGATTATCTAAATAATTTGCTACAGAAGAATCATGATCTGTCTTTTCTGGATAGATCCATAAATTATTTTTTGGAAGCTTTAAATCTTTGGTGTTTCCCTTTAGACCTATGTACAAACATCCATGAGCTACAGATGGTTTTACAGACTTTAAATTATTTTTAAGTCCATATTTAACGCTTAATTCATTACGGATTAATTTATCATAAGTGTTGAAAACACCTACACCACTAATTATTAAATTTGAGAAAAACTTCACTCCATCTTCCATTAAAACTCCGACTGCCTTATCATTTTCAATAAGTATTTCTTTAACCTCAGCCTTAACCAGTATTTTACCTTTAGATTTTTCAATTACAGGATTGATCGTATTAACAATTTCAGAAGAACCTCCAATTGGAAAACTTCCACCCTTAAAATAATGTTTTACCACAGATGCATGCATAGCAAAACTACTTTGTTTTGGAGGTAATCCGTAATCACCATATTGAGCTGTTAATACCTTAATGAGTTCTTGATTATTTGTTAAAGAATTAATTACCTCAAAAGTAGTTTTGGAAGAATATTTTAAATATTTTTTTCTAAAAAAGTAACCGAACAATGAACTAATAAAACTTGGTAATGCCTTTTCAATATAAAATTTTTTCATTGTCTTATTACAATCAAAAACTAGTTGAATGTATTTTTCAATAGCATGAGATTCATTGGGAAAATAGGAAATAAGTTTGTTTTTAAAATTATCAACTCCCTTAACAAAATCGTAAGTTTTTTTTCCAATAATAATTCTATCATAAACCTTACCCATGTCCTCCCAATGGAGTTTATTATTTGACACATAATCAAACATTTTTCTAATTGGACTATTTAAGTTCTGAACCTCTCCTATATAATGTATTCCCACATCCCATTCATACCCTTTTCTTTTGAAAACATGAGTAAAACCACCTGCAACATAATGTCTTTCTAAAACAAGAACTTTTTTACCTTCCTTAGAAAGTAAAGCTGCGACTGTTAAACTTCCCATTCCAGATCCAATTACTATTGCATCGTATTTATCTTCAAAGTCAACTTTTCTTTTATAAGATTGAATCATAAATCTAATTAATTAAATTATTTTATTTAATGGACTCACTAAAACGTACTTACAAGAATGTGGATTAAAAATCCTTATCTTTACAAAATCTTACATTATAAATATATTAAGAAATAAAACACAAATGAACTTAGTAATTGAAAACCTAACAAAAACTTACTCTAACAAAGTAAAAGCTTTAGATAACATTAGTTTAAAAATTGGAAAAGGAATGTTTGGACTTCTTGGACCAAATGGTGCTGGAAAATCAACATTAATGAGGACCATAGCAACTTTACAATCTCCTGATTCGGGGGATATTAATTTTAATAATATTGATGTTTTGAACGATCAACTGTCATTAAGAAAAATATTAGGATATCTTCCTCAATCATTTGGTGTTTACCCAAAAATGTCTGCAGAGGATTTATTGAATTATTTTGCTCTATTAAAAGGTATTTCTCAAAAAGAAGAAAGAGATAAGCTTGTTAATGAACTTTTAGAAATCACGAACCTTTTAGATGTTAAAAAAAAGCATGTAGAGGGATACTCTGGAGGAATGAAACAACGTTTTGGAATTGCTCAATTACTTTTAAATAATCCCAAATTAATAATTGTTGATGAACCAACAGCCGGTTTAGATCCAGCAGAAAGACAAAGGTTTTTAAATGTACTTCGAGAAGTTGGAACAAACTCTACAGTAATATTTTCTACTCACATTGTTGACGATGTAAAGGAATTGTGTAATGATATGGCAATTTTAAATGGTGGACGAATTTTGAAACATATCAAACCTATGGATGCTACTTTGGAAATAAAAAACCAAATATGGACCAAAATTGTATCACGTGAAGAACTGGATCAAGCAGAAGTTGAGTTTAATATTTTATCTTCAAACTATAATGTGGACAACACTCTTACAATTAGAGTTTACTCTGAAAAAAAACCATCTAAAGATTTTAAAAAAGTAGAACCCCAACTAGATGATGTTTATTTTATAGCATTAAAAGAGGACCAACTGAATTCAAATCAATCATAAATTATATTATTAATGTTTTTTACAATATTTTTTAATGAAATAAAGTATTGGTTTGGAAAACCAGCTTTTTACATATATTCTATCATATTTCTTTTTATTGCACTTATGATGTCGGGATCGTCTGCCGGTCTTTTTGATTTTCTAACTGTAACCACTGGATCCTCTAAAATTGTTAATTCACCATACGGATTAGCAGGTCTATTTGGAGGATTATCAGGACTTCTTATTTTTCTTTATCCCTCAATTATAGGAGTTTCTGTCTACAGAGATTACCAAAGCGAAATGCATACTATTTTGTACTCATATCCATTTACAAAATTAGAATATTTATTAGCTAAATTTTTTAGTGGAATTTTTGTAGTAAACTCAATTGTACTAATTATTGCAGTTGGTATTGGTTTGGGATTTATTCTACCTGGAACTAATCCAGAAATTGTTGGAAATTTTGATATAAAATCTTATTCAGATGTTTATTTTATTTACATATTTCCAAACATGTTATTTATTGGAGCCATAGTTTTTGGAATTGTAACCTTTACTAGAAATATTTCCGCAGGATTTATAACGGTTTTAATAATATTAATCCTACAAGGATTATTGGTAAGTTTATTTGATGACCCTGAAAAAAGATTTTTTGCTGCCATATTAGATCCATTTGGAGATTCAGCAATTCAATATTACACACGTTACTGGACTGTTTCTGAACAAAACGAATTGTATTTACCTTTGAAAGAAGTTTTAATATACAATAGGTTGCTTTGGAGTACTATTGGGATTTTAATATTTGCAACTATTTATAAGATTTTTAGTTTTAGCCAAAATGCTTTTACTTTTTCTTTTAACAAAAAGGAATCCAAAAGAATAACCAAATCAAATTTTGGAGGAATAATTAAAATTAATTTACCAAAAGTGAGTTTCGATTTTTCATTTAAAAATCAACTGAAATCACTTTGGAAACTGTCTACAATTGATTTTTTATTTATTATAAAAAGTTGGCCTTTTATCTGTATTGTTTTAGTTGGTTTGTTAATTAATTTAATTGGACTCTCTGAACTTGGAAATGTTTTTGGTACTTCTACTTTGCCAAGGACATGGAGGATGCTTGAAGCAGGCTCTACATTTACCCTTGCAATTAATATCTGCACATTTCTTTATGCAGGAATTCTTATTCACAGAGCAAGAATTGCTAATACAAATCAATTAATTGATGTTAGTCCCACAGAAAACTGGGTTCTTTTTGGTTCAAAATTTCTTGCAATATTTAAAATGCAATTAGCCCTTTCCTCATTAATTATAATAACCGGGTTAATATTTCAAACTTATAATGGCTTTTATGATTTTGAAATTTCATTATATCTGTATGAAGTATTTGCTTTAAGTCTTATATATTATGTCATTTGGACTTTCCTAACTTTTCTTGTACAAACACTTATTACAAACCCTTATGTTGGTTTGTTTGTAATGATTGTACTATTAATTGGTATCCCATTACTAAGTCTAGCTGGAGTTGAACAATCTGTCTTTAAATATAACATGGGGCCAGGCTACTCTTATTCTGACATGAATGGTTATGGATCAAACTTAAATAGGTATTTTATTTATAAAGTATATTGGTTGTCACTTGGTTTTGTATTTTGTATACTAACTACCTTGTTTTATGTTAGAGGACTTCCAAGTAATTTTAATGAAAAACTGATAATTGCAAAATCTAGGTTCAATGGTAAGTTTCCGTTTTTTATTACATTTTTTACTCTAACATTTCTTTCTATTGGTGGATACATATATTTTGATAATAATATAACCAATCAAAGAACCTCTCAAAAAGAAAGCGAAATAATAACTGCAGAGGGTGAAAAGATATATAAAAAATACGAAGCTTATGCTCAACCACGCATTGTTTCAGCAAATGTGAATGTAGACATATTTCCATCTACCAGAAATTTGAATGCATCAGGAGAGTATATGATGGTTAATAAAACCAACGAAGTTATAGATAGTATTCTTCTAGATCATAATGGACTAATTAGTACTTTTAAATTTAATAAAGAAATAAATCTTGTTTCTGAAGATACCATATATAATTTAGATATTTATAAATTGAAGAGTCCTTTATATCCAGGAGACAGTCTTAAGTTGTCATTTTCTGTAAAGAACAAACCAAATACAATTTTAAGAAATAACTCTCAAGTTTTATATAATGGTACTTTTATAAATAATAGTATTTTTCCATCACTTGGATACTTATTAGGGGAATTAAGAGACGATAAAACAAGAAAAAAATATGATTTACCTCCAAATAAACTAAAACCTCTTCCCTCAGACTCTACAGCTCTTGGTAACACTTATATTGCAAAGGATGCTGATTGGATAGATTTTGAAGCAACTGTAAGTACTTCAAAGGATCAAATTGCAATAGCACCAGGATATTTACAAAAAGAATGGCTAGAGGGAGACAGAAGATACTTTCATTATAAAATGGATAGTAAAATATTAAACTTTTATGCATTTAATTCTGCGAAATATGAAATAAAAAAAGATAAATGGAATGATGTAAATCTTGAAATATATTACCATAAAGGCCACGAGTATAACTTAGATAGAATGATGAAAGGAATGAAAGCTGCTTTGGATTATTGCACAGAAAACTTCAGTCCTTACCAACACAAACAATTAAGAATAATTGAATTTCCTAGAACCTCAGGTGGGTTTGCTCAATCTTTCCCAAATACGATTCCTTTTTCAGAAGATATTGGATTTATAGCTGATGTGGATGATTCTGAGGATGGAGGAAATGATTATGCATTTTTTGTTTCTGTTCACGAGGTTGCACATCAATGGTGGGCTCATCAAGTTATAGGAGCTGACGTACTTGGTGCTACAATGCTTTCTGAAAGTTTATCAGAGTATGTTTCATTAAAAGTTATTGAAAAAATTAATGGGAAAAAGAAAATGCGTAAGTTTTTAAAAAGATCTTTAGATACTTACTTAACTCAAAGAACATTTGAAAGTAAAAGAGAAAATGCACTTATGTATAATGATGGTCAGGGTTATATACACTATCAAAAAGGTTCCTTAATTTTTTATGCACTAAGTGATTATATAGGTGAGAAAAAACTAAACGAATCGCTTAGTAAATACGTTAAGAAAGTAGCTTTTCAAGAGCCGCCATACACCACATCAATAGACCTTTTAAATCATGTTAAAGAGGTTACACCGGATTCATTAAATTACTTAATAAAAGATATGTTTGAAACAATAACTTTATATCAAAACAGGATAATTTCAACAGAATCTAAAAAATTAGATAATGGAAAATACCAAGTTGATATAGAATTTAAGGTTAGCAAATATAGAAATGATGAAAAGGGTAAAATATTTTATGGAAATGAAGAAAGAGATTCAATTTCTTATAAATCTGAAAAAATGAAAAAACCAGAATATTCAGTATATTTATCAGACTATATTGATGTTGGTATTTTTGGAGAAGACGACGATAAAAATGAATTGGAATTATATATAAAAAAACATAAGATAAATTCAATTAATAACAAAATTTCAATCATAGTTGATAAAAAACCTATTGAGGTTGGAATTGACCCATATAACAAATTAATTGACACAAATTCCGAAGACAATAGAAAAAAAATAAAAGAAGAGTCCTTATAAAATGAAAAGAAGACAGTTTAATAAACTTATTACTTCAGTCTCTTCGGCTATTGTTGTTTCTAATGGATATTCAATTTCTAGAACAAAACAAAAATATGGATTTTCTCTAGCCCAATGGTCATTAAACAAAATGATCAAAACAAAAAAAACATTAAATCCAATAAATTTTGCGCAAAAAGCTAGAGAACTTGGTTTTAATGCAATTGAATATGTTTCAACTCTTTATAGATTAGAATTAGAAAAAATGAATATTTCTGAATTAACAAAAAAGTTAATCAGTAATTCTAAGGATTATAATATTAAAAACCTTCTAATTATGGTAGATCAGGAAGGTGACTTATCTTCAAGTAATTCTAACGAGATCTTACAGTCTATCGATAAACATAAGAAATGGATAGAAATGGCCAATGAATTAGGTTGTCATTCTGTTAGAGTTAATCTCAACGGCGAAGATGATATTGAAAAATGGAAAATTAACTCCATTATAGGATTAACCAAATTATGTGAATTTGCAGATAATATTAATGTTATTGTTGAAAATCACGGTGGTAATAGCTCCAATGGTAAAGCACTGGCAGAAGTAATTAGAAATGTTAATTTAAACAATTGCGGCACACTTCCTGATTTTGGTAATTTTTGTATAAAAAGAAGTAAAAAATCTTCATCACCTAAAGAATGTGATATTGAATACAATAAATATCAAGGCATGAGAGACCTCATGCCGTATGCAAAAGCGGTGAGTGCTAAATCCTATGATTTTGATGAATTTGGAGAAGAAACAACAATAGACTACAAAAAAATGATGGATATTGTTAGAGAATTTAATTACGATGGATTTCTTGGTATTGAATATGAAGGGAAAAAGATTACAGAAACAAAAGGAATTGAATTAACAAAGAAATTACTTCAAAAATATATTTAGAAGCCTTTTAAGTGTTTGTAAAGGCTAATGCAGTATAGTACAATCGCGCCCCACATAACAAAAATAAAATGTGAGGAGGGAATCCAAACATAAGCCAATATTAAATTTGAAAAAAGCAGAACTCCCAGTACAGTTAAAAAGCGTTTCCTAAAACTTAAAACATTTAAAAATTTATCAGATGTAAAAGAAAGTAATATAAATCCTATTCCCAAAACGTACAATCCCAAGAAACGATATATTTGCATTAAATAAGCGCTTAAAGTTGAATTTCCGTCAATTAAAAAAAGATCGATAAAAGTCATTTGCAATCTTTCTTCGTTTGCAATCTGATCTAACATCCAAGGTTCAGAACTAGTTAACCACCTTATCCCTGAAATACAAAGGGCCACACTAATTAAAATTAGTGGATATTTAATGTATTTAATAGAGTTTTTTTTCATTTAAAATTAATACACAACAACAATTAAGGTACAAAAATTAGATTAAACTTTTATATTTGTTTTGTTATGAGAAACATATAGCTCTGTGATTAAAAAAACAATTGTTTTCTTTTTTTTATTAGCCTTTGGATCTACGGGTTTGGCCCAACTAAGTAAGGTTCATTACATACCCCCTTTAACAAGTGGGCCATCTAATGCAGATCCCTTAGATCAATGGTTTTATATTTCCACACCAATTAAGGGAGATGTTTCTTTTAAAATAAAACCAGTAGGAAGCACTTCAGATCAAGAGATTTCATATATAGTAAATAATGCCAATCCAAAAACAATTCTAATCTCAAACGCCGGTTATTCCCAACTTTTTCAAGATCCTTCCACAACTAGTGTAGTTACTAATAATAAAGGATATATTATTGAATCTCAGGATGTTATATATGTTTCTATTAGAATGAATGCAGGAGGTTTTGCTCAAGCAGGTGCTCTAGTAAGTAAAGGAGACAACGCTTTAGGGAAAATTTTTAGAATAGGTACTTACGATAATAAAGGAAATTCTGACCAAGCAAATTATTTAAATTTCTTTTCAATAATGGCTACAGAAGATCAAACTAATGTTAACCTGACTAGTAATAACACGACAGGATTAGTTATACAAAATTATTCAGGTCAATTTCCAATTGAAAACATAATATTAAACAGAGGAGAAAGCTATACAGTAGCAATAAAACCCATAGATTCAGATGGAAATAGAGATGGTTTAATTGGAACTCTTGTTAGTGCCGATAAAAATGTTGTTGTGAATACAGGTTCAGCTAATGGAAGTTTTGGAAATGGTGGGGCAAGAGATTATGGAATTGATCAAATAGTTGGTCTGGATAAAGTAGGAAAAGAATATATTTTTGTTAAAGGAGCTGGAGCTAATTCCTTTGAAAATATTTTATTAGTAGCTCATTACGACAACACCAAAATAAAAATAAATCAACAATCTAGTTTAGAGGCTACTGTTATAAACAAAGGAGAGTATTTAATAATTGAGGGAGATAAATATACAGATGGAAACATGTATGTGAATTCCTCAGAAGATGTTTTCGCATATCAAGGTGTAGGAGGAACTACGAGTGAAGCTAATCAAGGAATGTTTTTTGTTCCTCCCCTAAGTTGTGAAAGTAGAGGAGATATAAACAATATTGCCTTAATTGATAAAATTGGAGACAACACACTTACTGGTGGAATTACTGTGGTTACTAAAGGAACTGCAACTATTTTGATAAATGACGTAGATATTGGTAGTCAACCTGCTGGGATTACAGTCGATGGACCAATAGCAGTTATTGGAAAAAATGAATATGTTACTTATAAAGTGACTGGCTTGTCTGGAAACGTTAGTGTTAATAGTAACGATGAACTGTATTGTGCGTATTACAATCAAAATTCATCAGCAGCATCAGGAAGTTTTTATGCTGGATTTTCCTCTACCCCCAATGTGAGTTTAAGTTTAACAGCATCTTCACTTGGATCTTGTATTTCTTCTGAGGGTGTTTCTAATGTAAATTTTGAAATTAGTAATTCTGGGAGCTATGACTCCTTTCAGTGGATAAAAAAAATACAAGGCACAAATACATATGAAGATATTGATGGAGAAACCAATAGTACTTACAAACCAAATGAAATAGGAACTTATGCAGTAAAAGCCACGATATTATGTACAGGAACTGTTTTTCAATCAACTGATATTCCAATTAGCATATGTCCCACTGACTCTGATGGTGATGGAATCATAGATAATTTAGATTTAGATAACGACAACGATGGAATATTAAATTCTATTGAATCACTTGGACCAGGAATAATTAATATATCAGACCCTCTTTTACCTACTTTTTCATTGGCCAATGGTAAAGAAAATACAGTAAGTTTTACCGTAGAGTTAGCTAAAGAAAGTACAGCTGACCCCAACACAAATACGTTTACAGGAACATCTACAGGAACTTTTAAATCAGATGTTGCGGCTGATGAGTCTGGAACCAACACCTACACAATTAACTCATCATCACAAGCCTCTCAAGGACAAGATGAACTATTGTTCTTCCATGCTAAAAAAGATTCAGATGCAGTGCATAATATAATAGATGGGGAAAATTTTATTTGGAGAGTTTTTCCAGATAATAAAAACATAACTGTTTGGGATCCTGATAACAGATTATTAATTGATACTAACTACGACGGAGCTTATGAGAGTGGTGTAAATTCATTTACAGGCTCTGAAATTCATTTTAAAATAAACCCTAATCCAATTGGGGAAACTCCATATGAATTCTTCGCTTCTGAAGTCAGGGCTATTTCCTTTATTCATAGAAATATTAATAAAGACGAGACATCTTCCTACTCTGGTTTTATTGAAACTATTGATTATAATGTTAATACAGATTTAGATACTACTTTTGATTATGATATGTTTGATTTGGATAGTGATGATGATTTATGTAATGATTTAACAGAAGCAGGATTTCAAGACAAAGATCCTGATCTAGATGGAATATTGGGAACTGGAAAACCAACGTTTGATAACAAAAAAATAGACGAAAGAGGAAGGTATATAGACCACACTTACCCGGATCCTTTAAAAGATATTGTTGATGAAAAGTATTTATTTCAAAAGGCTGGAACAGCAATTCAAATTACTGCCCAACCTAACTTACCCAATCTATGTGAAGGAGAATCTGTAAGCATTGAGGTTGGAACTGGATTTCCTGTTCCTGTTAATTCTTCTGTTTTGTATAACTGGCAAATTTTTGACGATTTAAATAACATTTGGAGTAATATCACAATAGATGGCAATAGTGGTATTTATTCAGGATCTCAGACAAACAAATTAAATATTTCATCTGTTACTACACCCATGGACGGAAATAAGTTTCGTTGCAATATTTTTACCAGTGAATATTTATGTCCAGTAATCTCGTCTGAGGTTACTCTAAATGTGAGTCCCATTCCTTCCAAACCAATTGTAGATCCTGTTCAAGTATATTGTTTTGATATACTAAATCAACCTAAAATTTCTGAATTGAAAATTAAGGACAATGATCCAAACTTAAATGTCAATTGGTTCGATGTTGAAGTTGGGGGAAGCCCAATTGACCCGACAACCCTACTAGTGCATGAAAAAAAATATTATGCTCAAGTTACAAATAACAGCGGTTGTATAAGTACGTCCAGGACCGAAACAAAAGCATTTATTTCTGACCCTAAGCTTTCTTCTACTAAACAAGAAATATGCATTAGTGAATCAACAACTATTTCGGTTACAGGAATCCCACAAACAGCAGAAGATTTTATAAATGATCATCCTGAACTTGATATGTTTTTAACATATGGAGGTTCTAATTATTTTTTGAAACAGGAGGCAATGGCCTGGGAAGCTGCTTATAATCTTATACAGAGCTTCGGAGCTGGAGCTTCTATGTATCAAATAAATTCCAAAGATGAGGAAGACGCTGTTTATGATGAGTTAAATAAAAGGGGATGGGCTAACAGTGGACTTAGTCCTAATAATCATTTTTGGCTTGGACTAAAACAATACAATACTATAGAATTAAATCCAAACAATAAAATTGACGAAGGATGGTATTGGTTAGATGGTAGAAAGTTAACTTCAGAACTGGCAAATTGGGACAATAATGAACCAAATGATTGTTGTAATACTATTAATTTCGAAGATGACGAAGAAAATTACGGTCAGTTTGATTTTGGTGGAACAGCAAAAAAATGGAACGATATGACAAATATTCAAGATAATGGTAATTCATGGCCGGTTTTTGAATTTAACGGAACCACCTCAGTTAAATGGGGAGAATATATAAACAATGAAAAAACACAATTTACACTTTTTGACGAAGCATCAAGTAGTTTAACTGTAACTCCAATCAAAACAACGGTCTATTTTTTAGAAGTTACAATTGATGGGGTTTCGTGTAGAACTGATTATACAATTACTGTTAACCCCACACCTATTTCAAACCCTGTAAATAATTTAATTTTATGTGACGATGATTCTGATGGTGATGACACCAATGGTTTTTTAAGTACAATTAATTTAGAAAGTCAGAATCCTACTATTTTGGGACAATCACAAGCTTCAAATGACTTTACTGTTTCTTACCATTTAAGTCAACTAGATGCTAATAATATAAACAAATCAGGTCTGGTTTCACCATACACTAATTCTATAAGTGGAGGTGAAAAAATATTTGTTAGAGTTCAAAACAATACTACTAAGTGCATAGAAAGCACTAATTCTTTTGACATAATAATTAATTCTTTACCAATTGCCAATGCAGTTAATACCATTGTCAAGTGTGATGACGGT
>TARA_B100001093_G_scaffold305510_1_pt1 | contig 18321 bp, 26 predicted proteins | sample TARA_B100001093 | Tara Oceans TARA_B100001093 (sample SAMEA2623116) | marine metagenome | biome: marine biome (ENVO:00000447); feature: surface water layer (ENVO:00002042); material: "saline water (ENVO:00002010), including plankton (ENVO:xxxxxxxx)" | depth 5 m
ACACAACAGACAGTTACTGTTAAGAACTATCCTTGGGAGACTTGGTACGATACTAGAACTAAAACAGATGGTAGTAGATGGTTTCCTGATGGTGAAGATATGGAAATTGTTGTAGATGTAGTTGGTCCCGATGGAAAACCAGATAATCCAGGCAATGTTGTATGGAACAAACCTGTTCGTACTGATATGTCTGCGAACCAATCATTAAACCTAGGTTTATCTGCTACTCTATCCATACCACTCAATAAAAAATTACAAAAACAATGTACTGAAGCAGCACAAGCACAAAATGATATGCAACTTCAACTCATTGCTAATAAGCGTCTCGACTTTGAGATAGCCAGATTAAAAAATTGTGGAGAGCTCAAGAAAGCTGGAATTATGTTCCATCCAAAGTCTCCATACTTCGCTGTGTGTGCTGACGTTGTAGTTACCACACCAGGTGGTCAATTACAACCACATAGTCATAACATACCTAAACCTAACTGGGTGGATCCTTCTTCTTCTTCCTCATCTTCTGATAATCAATCTCAGGTAATCCCTTCGACTTCCGATAAAGATTTGTCTTCACTTCAGATAAAGACGGATGATAAACAGAACCCCCTAGTTTCTTTTTTCCAGAATCTATTACCTTCTTCACAAGAGGTTTTATCACCTTCAAAAGAAGATCCGCTAAAGGTTTTGCAAATAGGGCAGATGCCGTAGCAACCGTTGCTATGACTGCGGTTGTTGATACAACACCTACTGATGGAAGGAATTGTTCTGTTACTGGTACAGGTTCCCAGATGGTTTCACAGAATAACCCATCAGGTGTTAGTTTATATTCTTTAACTTGTTCATCACCTTTTTGACTTCTATCACCTATACGTCTTGCATTTAATGGTGGACACTCTACTTCCTTATTACCATCTGTAGGGGTCTCAGGTGGTTCAACCTCTGGTTGTGGTGGAATTGGTTCTTCAATGGGTACACCCTCTTCTATCTCCTCTGGCTCACCATAGACAGTCTGCCACTCTAAACCATCTGATCTATAGTCGGGTGGTTCGTAGTATGGCATACCTCCATCACATAAAACTACGTTCTGTTTTGGATCGTCATTTACTAATTGTTTGTTTATATTTCTTTCTCTAGCATTTTCTTTGTGTACCTTTACACAACCAGGCATTTCAATAACAGGAGTTCCTACTTGTATAGTGATCGGAACAGTGATGGGTATAGACTGTGGTGTTTCTTGTATCCACATTCTATTATCTACCTGTCGTATGTCTGGGATAGTTACTATCTGTCCGTTGATATTATAAGTTCCCCTGAGATTAATCTGGGGTATTTCAATGGGATCCACTTACTCCTCACGAAGTTTTTTATAAGGGTCTGCTGGTGCTGATCCTTTCTCAGCAGCATATAGTGCAAATGACTTAGTAGCAATCATTGCCATAATATGTTTGATGTTGTCGCTGTCATTCTCATCAAGTGGTCCTGCTAAACCAATAAGTGCTCCTGTGACAATACCTAGTTCAACAAGTACTACAAGGAAGATTAACTTCAATGCCCATTTTCCTGTGTTGAAAAATCTTTTTATTTGTTCTTTAAAAAATGTCATTGTTTCTTAGGTACGTATACTTTGTCTATCTGACCAGTTGAATCTGGAAAGGTATTTACTAACTGTTTATATATCTCCTCTGCAACAACTTGACGTATTTTTTCTATCTGTCTTTCCTCACGAATCTCAGGTCCATTTCTAACATTGTCGATGACTTTATTGCCACCAACTACAGCACCAGTACTAACTACAGCGATAGCAGTACCAGTGCTTGTAATCTTCTGGAAGTCCATTAGAAGGGCATAGGGGTTGGTAGATCAGGTAAAATGCTTTGAGCTCCTGCTGATCCAGCAGATCCGAGACTAGGTAGAGAAGGTACAGTAGGTAGGACTGATTCCATTACCTTGCTTTTGACGCTCTCGATAATTGCATCCTTGCGTATGAATACATACCCAACAGTACCAACGACGGTGAGAGATACAATACCACTAGCAATAGCGATTCCATTTATGATTTTTTGCATAGTAAAAATTTCATTAACAATCTTTATTTAGGTCTTCTGCCATATTGCCACCTATATCAGCTCCCTGATTACCACCAAACATTGCCACCCAACCAGCAGCAACCCAACCAATAAAGGGGATCCCACTGAGAGCAGGGGCAGCAGCAGCACCAACAGAGGTACCCACGAGTCTACCTGTACCCTCTGCTGCACCGATTGCTTTAATACAGGCTTCATTCTTCTGAGAAGTATGACCTTCATCTACGAATTTCTGGTATGGAGATATCCAAGACCTCTGGTTTGAAACAGGACCACCTTGATTGGTTTTACCGTCCATAAAGTATTCTTCAGTAACCTTAGTTGTTTCATTTGCTAGACCTAAGAAACCACCCTTCTCTTTAATATCTTTAGTAAGATATGCGGTCTTAGGATCGTTTGCAGTATAACTGATCTTGTATCCCTCTTTGTCTGCCTGTATGACATACGATGTATATGGTCCTACAGGTATATTAGGAGTTGGTACTTGACTTCTTTTACTCATCATACCAATCATACCTATATGTGATAAACCAAATAGTGCTCCTGCTGTTATAGCAAAGTACTTCACGAGATTTACCTTTTTCTTTTTTGGTTTGGGATCTGCACCAAACATTGTTTCATCTTGATCCATATCTATGATGAGATTTTAACTGGTGGTAACTCTAATTTAATTGTCTGTGTTGGTGCTGCTTGTGTTGCTTTCTCTATGAGCATCTCCATATCCTTCTTGGATATATTTGCTCCACCATTACCATTACCATTACCATTCTTTTTAGCACCTGATTGAATGCCAAAGGTAGCTGTCACTCCTGTGAAGACCGAAGCTATAAAAGTTGGATCAATTTTATCCTGTTCCCAACCAGGAATTGTAACATAATTTAATGTTAATATACCGCCAGCCCAAACTAAAATTCCAAGTCGTACAAATGTACTAAGGATAGCAAGTTGCTCCTCCTTATCTTCAGTCAATTCCTTGAGTTTACCGATAGGACCTTTTGGTTTTTCTACCTTCTTTTCGGGTGTCTTCTCTACCATAATATGTGTTTATGCTAACTTATATATAAGGGTTTAACCCTCTACAACCTTCTTCTTTCCGATATTATATTTCGACTCAAGAACCCATTCCTTCTTATCCTTGTAGGAGATTACTTTTATCTGATTTAATGGTGCAAGAGTACCTAGATCAGTTTCTATGACTATGTTAACTAGACCCCAATCTGATAATAACTTTGTGATTCTATTCCTTCTCTCTACGTCATTAGATGTAATATTTGCGTGCTTACCATCTAATGCAAACAATTCTTTAAAGTGTACTATGTAGTACTTACCTTTCTTATGTAAGATATGGCAAGACTGAAATAGTTTTCTCTCCTTTCTTGATGCTACACCAATGCGTGTTAATGTTTCTCTGACCTTTAAGAAGTCATCTGGTTGACGTAGAGAAACCTCTACCATATTATCAACCGACCAAGAAACGGTTTCCCCACTCATAATTTTCCACCTATTTTAATTTAGATTTGATCAATTCAATTTGATCTTTTGTCAGAATACGTAAGGCATCTTTGGCTTTATCATCATTGTAATGAAAGTATTGCTTGATAACATCGAGGTCTTCGATCTTATCTTTGCGTTGCCACGGTGAGAACCTTTTCCTTTTTCTAAGAGTATTTAGATAAAAGGAATATTGTAAATCCTTATCTAATTGATGGTGAACGTTCATCTCATTTGCCATCATAATTGCATCCATATGACTGCTAAGACACCTGTTAATGATGAAGGGTGGGTACTTCTTCATCCACTCAGATTCACGTAGAGTCAAGTCTTCTTTTGTTTCATTGATGCTCTTTAGATAATCACCTAAAGGATATTGATTCTTACTCATTTTCGTTTCTTCCCATAAAGTCAATACCTTCTAAGTGGTCGTATTCGTGTTGGAATATTCTAGCAGTAATTCCTGTTAACTTCAATTTAATTTTCATCCTAGTCTCATCCTCATATGTTACAACAATCCTATCTGGTCGTTTAACATTAACTGTTTGATCTGGATAGGATAAACATCCCTCCTCACACCAAACAGGATCACCATATGATTTATTGATGATTGGATTGAAACAAGTTATTGTTTTCTTTTTCTCTATATCAATCATCATTATAAATGCTCTTTCCCAGATACCAATTTGGTTTGCAGATAAACCAATACCATTATAGTGAAACATATTCTCTTTAAGAATACTAGCTAGATGTGGACGATTTAAATTGTAACTACAGGATTGAACTTGGTGATTCAATAGAAGATCTTTTGGTTCTACTAATTCCTTAATCATATTGGATAAACTCATCTAGTGAATGCCTCTTGTAATTGGTTAACATTAATTCTTTTCTTTTCTGTTGATCTTTATTATAACTACCAGTTGATCTCATCGTGTATGTAAGATCAAACTCTCTTACATTATAGTCATTAAATAAAGTTTTGATCTTTTCGTTAGAGTTATATGTAACCATCCAATTGTTAGTTGACATTTTACAATTATCTGCAAAGTTAATATGATCAAACCCTTTATGTAAAGTTCCACCCTTGTTTCCATATAAAAAATCTTTTATATCATATGGAGGATCTAGAAATATAAAACAATTACTAGAAGGGAATGGTATACTTGGTTCCCAAAAATCAATATCCATTTCAGTATCGTGACCTACTGCTAATAGAGGTACACGATAATCTTTACAAGTAATTTTCCAATTCTTAATTAATTTCTGATACTCAGGTAACTTATCTATACCTCTTTGAGAAAAGTTACTTACAGATGCTTGTTTAGAGAATGAACTATTCTCTGTCAATCCAGAGAAAGAACACTTGTTCATCACATAGAAATAGACTGCCTGTTGGAATGGTTCCAACTTAGAAATCATCTCTTTAGCATTAGTGAATAGTTTTTTTGCTTCTTCTTCAGTGTTATATACTTTCTTCAATACTGTTAACTCTTCTGCCATCTGTTCTCCTGCACATTGGAGTTGTTGCCAGAAAGTAGTTAAGTAATAATACTTATCGTTTACCCATACAGGAACATCAGGAAACCTTTTAGTAAATTCAATAGCAACACTACCACCACCAAGGAAGGGTTCTCTATACTCACTTATATTGTGAGGGAACTCACTTACCAGTGTTGATGCTGCTCTTGATTTGCCACCAGGATATCGTAATGGTGTTTTCAAGTTCTTCATAATAAATCTGCGATAGTCTCAGGTTCTACTGGATGTGTTTGAAATACTAAACTGTATCTCGTAGGTGCATCCATCATAGGAGGTCTTGCACCGTGCAAGATCTCACTTGTGAATTTACATAGTCTACCAAACTTAGGTACGACTGACTTAATAATTTCTCCATCCTCGATAAAGATAGTCTCTCCTCCCATACCAGCATCCCAATCAGGGTTTACATATATCATATAGGTAAATCCTTCTGATGAATGTGAATCTATGTGTGGTTTTGGACAATCTTGATATGTGAAAGCATTGTAAAGACAACGTTTAAAGTCTTGCCTATCTAATAGTTTAACATATTCATTTGCAATTGGTTCAAACTCACCAAACTCCTTATCAAAAACTCTACCAAGACTAGGAACTTTACTGCCAAAGGCATCACCTAATTTTTCCCACTGTTGGTAGTTTTCAAAGTATTGATACGTATCCCATACAAACTTGTAATCAAATAGATCGTCTACAATCTCTATCATTTTCCCAACCCATCCTTACCATATCCTTTCTCATCATATTCCCACATTTTAGATCTATCTGTATTGTCATCCTTAAGTAATTGTAAGTTAACCATATTTTGTCCAAAAGGTCCTTGATTGATAGCACCTGTAGGCATAGCATTAAATGATAAACCTATACGTGGAAAGTCACCTAGATGTGGTGTGGTGAAATGTAATAACCAACTTGGCCAAACTATTAATGTACCAGGTTTATAGGTAGGTGCTGGCATTGCATTTTCATATACAGAAGATACGATTTCCATTTGGTTGTATGCTCTAGGAATAACTGGGTCTTGGAATAAGGTTGGTGATCCATAAGACATACAATATAATCCACTCCAATATGACATAGGATGTCTATGAGTATTATGACAACCACCACTGTCAGGAGGTGATACGACACCCCACATCAAAGAGATCTCAAACTTACCATACATTTCAAACTGTTGATCTTTTTTTATTTCTTCAAGACAAGTTTCTATCCAGTTTGTAATAGGTTTGAAAGTATCTAATAGATGTAGATTCCCTGCTGTAGTCTGCACATTATTTGGCATATTAAACATACCTCTTTCAATGGGATCTAACGCATCAAGAGTAGGATCTATCAAATCTGCATTTTCAAAAATGTAAAGTTCTACAGGAAAGATAGGATGCTTTTTCACTTCTTCCTCTCTTCGTACTGGTAGATAAAGAATACTCCTAGTATAACCCAGAAGAGAATTTCAAGTCCGTAATTGTTCACCATTCAGATCCTCCTTTTTTCCAAACGAATGTAGAATCATATACTGACATATGACTCTTGATACTATGTTGCTCTCTGAATTGAGAGACAGCAGTTGAAACTGCATCTGATTTATAATCGTGACCTATAAACAATCCACCGTGTTTAAGTTTAGGATACCAATCTTTTAGTTCTCTTTTGACCTGATCATAATTTAACCACGCATCTAAAAATATAAAATCAAATGTTTCATCCTCATATCCTATCAAACAATCCTCTGCATTACCTTTCCAAATTTCTGATCTATCTTTCTCACCTGACCATTTAATATGATGGTTTGCAGTAAACTCATTCAACTCCATCTGTGGTTCAGTAGTTGATTGAGATGGTGCGTGTATTCCATCCTCTCGTAAATAATCTGTATAAGGTTTCCAGTTATCTATACCATATAATTTTCTTATGTTAGGGCAATTCTGTAATAGAGTTACGTGACTCTGTGCTGTATCAACACCTAGTTCTAATCCTATTAAATTAGGTCCGTGCATACCTATGAGGTGTACAACAGACCTACAATCAGTCAAAGCATCACGAAAGTTATAATACATTAATTAAAAAAATCCTCCAATGAGTGAGTCTTCTTCTCAACTAGAGGTTCAATTTCACCTCCTTTGAGTAAGTCTTCAGTAGAATAATTCAGATCTTTCCAGTAGTGTATTGCTACATTACCTTCAAGATAGTGAATAGCATTCTTGACACCTTCTAGGTCATCACCTAGGTGTCCGATACCTCTATTGCAATGGTGGCACAACCACCCTCGTAGTTCACCTGTATCGTGACGATGATCTGCACATAGATGTTTGAAGTCTACCATCTTTCCACAACAATGACAACCTTGGGGATACTTTGCTTGTCCTCGTTCTACTTTTTCTATGAGTTGCATTCTCAAGTTTCTTGCTATTAGTGTGTTTTTATTATGACACTGTTTACAGGTGTTGGTTGTACCATCCCTGACACGTGCCTTCTCTGTTCTGAATTTGTCTATTGGTAGTATTTGTTTGCAAGATATACATCGTTTTTTTAAATTTTCATATTCCATATTAGGTAATATTTGGTTATTTGAATTTACACTCCGACATAACCTCTGTGAGAAATGCTACTAGATTAATTTCTTGATCAGCAACAAAGGCAGACTTGTACTGATACTCACCTATGATCAAGACAGCAGCAGGGATTGATGCGGGTTGTAAATATGTATACAAAGAATCATATATTTTACGCATTATTTGTTTTGGATCATTATCTAAGTTTTGAACTACCCACTTTTTCATAGCAGTAAACTGTTTAGATTTTAAAGATGCCATCAAGTCTTCTATCTTTGTATCAGATACAACTGCTAGAATACCATTATCAATCTTACCTAATGAAGCATATCTTTGTAACTCATTAAGTGATCTTCTAAAGTCTGGAAAATGTTTATTGATAAGTGCTGCTAGTACACGTGGTTCTGCTTCAACTTTTTGTTCTTTACATATGTTACGTACACGATTAAAAAATTCTGCTGCAAGATTCTGTTTTTCTTTTCCTGTAATATTAAATTCAATACAACTACATCTGGAATGTAAAGGTTCTAATATCTTGTTCTTGTAATTACACGTGAAGATAAATCTACAGTTGTTCTGGAATTCCTCAATCGCTGCACGGAGTAAGAGTTGTACATCGTGTGTCGTATTATCTGCTTCATCAATAATAATAACTTTATGCTTTGATTCAGATGTAAGAGAAACAGAAGAAGCAAAGGCTTTTGCCTGATTGCGTACAGTGTCCAAGAATCTACCCTCATCAGACCCCATTAATAACATAGTAATCTGCTCCTAGTTCTTCACATAATGCTTTTGCAACAGTAGTCTTACCAACTCCTGCTGAACCTGATAGTAACAAGTTAGGTATTTCACCCTTCTCTACAAATCCTTGTAGCATACTTTTTAAGTACTCAGGTAAGATACACTCCTGTACTTTACGAGGACGATATTTTTCAGACCAGAGAAATGATTCAGACATAGATGGTTTCCTCAGATTTTACAAAGTTCATACTAAAAATAATTTTATCTTCTCCACTCTTATGTGGTAGTGATTGATGAATTAAATATGATGGAAAGAATATCATATCACCTTCTTTAACATCTGGAAATGCTTCATCAATATGTCCTGACCAAGGATCTGTAATAGGTGATATGAATGCAGTTGGTTGATGTCCATATCCTAGTTGAGCATAAAAAACAGAAGACCATCCGATAGCACCGTGAGTATGTGCAGGATGGTAATGACTGTTTCTAGAATATCTTTGACACCAAGCAGAATTTACATAGGCACCAGGATTCTCTCTTTGAAATATTTGCATTGGTAAATCAATTATTGCCATCAAACGATCAAAGTAATCTGGCATACGTCCTGCTCTAAAAAACTTATGATAGTCTGTCCAACAATGTTCCAACTGACATTCTTGATCACTCCAATCGATTCCATCTAAGAAGGCACTCTTTTGGTTTTGCCAATCTCCTACTGGAACTATGAATATTGGAACATCAAAGAGAGACCTTCTAAACATTATGGTTCTAATGCAATAAAGTATTCTACCTGATTACCTTCTGATACGAAGTTAGCAATCTTCTGACTAGCAATTGACACAGTGTAATCACCAGGTAATATCTTTATATTCTCTACCCTAAAACAATAACAATACTCATCATTAGATTCAGTTGTACCAACTGGAACAGTATAAGTATTTGATGTATCATTCTTCTTATCACATACCATAATATAAATCTTACCTTCTCTATTGTAGACACATAGATCTTCAACTTTATAAACTGATGCTGCCTGTAAAATCTTATTTAATGTTTCTGCTCTAAGATTAAACTTAACATCAATCGTTGGCATTGTGATCTTCTTGTTAGGAAGAGATGAACTGATTATTGATGGGTCATCGTAGAAGAATGTTGTACTTGCATTCGTTGCTTCATCACGAGTAATCAATTTCTGAGTATGCGTGAAGTCAAAGATTGGATTCTCAAACAATGAGAGACCAGAGAGGAATATACCCAGATCATAAATCGGGATGTCTCTTGGGAATGTTTCAGTGATCTTAGCAGAACCAAAGATGTTCTTGTTGATACTAAGTGACCTAATCGTGCTACCACTCTCAATAATAATTGACTTGTTGATGTTTGCGAAGTTCTTGAGAACGTTTTGCGTTCTCTTGGAAAGTTTAACAATGTCAGGAGTCTCAGTTGTCATAATTTATTTGTCATAGTCTACAGTAAATGCTGTAGAACCATTAATGAGTTGATTTGAATTTGCTTTCTTGTCATTGAAATGCAATAACAGTATAGCATAATGAACAATTTTTACAATATCTTTTCTTGCTGTACCCTTACGATCATATCGAGAAGCATATTTTAGAATGTTAGATCTACAAAATGCTTCAGCATCGCCAACAGAATCTATTAGATCCAGTGTTTGAACATTACCTTTTGAGTAATGTAATTGGTAAGTTTGCGATATGTAATCTGCAACTTCTTGGAGGAGTTTATCCTCATCATATTTAAATGCCACAAAAAAGGGGGACTTGAACCCCCTTATAATAACTTGTTTTCAATCAGAAGTCAACCTTGTGGATTATCTGATAGTGGTGTTGGTGGTGCAACATCGAAATCAGCATCGATCTTGTCATACAACTCAAGGAATGCTTGCTTTGTTTCATCATCGAATCTGTTGATGCTGTACTGGATAGCAGTTTCTTTAGAACCAAAGATATCGAATGCTCTTACAACGTGTACAAGACGACGTGTAGAGATCACTTCATCAACTCCACCATCCTTGAATGTCTTACGAATGATGTCTGCCCAACTTGCAAGTCTTTCACAGAACTGTTTGTTAGAAGAAATCTTGTTGAGAATCTTAGTCTCTGTTTGAGGTGATGGATAGTCTTGCTCTAGAGTGATAGCAAATCTTTCTAGGAATGCTTCATTAAGAACGTTAGTGCCAATGAATCTACCATCATCAGAACCTTTACCCTTTGTGTTTGCTGTAGCAACTACGTTGAATCCTTTAGCAGGGTGAACGTACTTACCGATCTTCTTGAGAAATACTCCTTTACCTTCAAGGATTGACTGTAGGCATAGTATCTTGTTAGATGCTAGATCGACTTCATCTAGAAGGAGGATAGTTCCCCTTTCCAAAGCTTCGATAACGGGTCCATTATGCCAAACAGTGTCACCGTTAACAAGACGAAACCCACCAATAAGATCATCTTCGTCTGTTTCAATTGTGATGTTTACACGTATTAACTCTTTATTTAGTTGAGCACACGCTTGTTCTACACCGAATGTTTTACCGTTACCTGACAATCCTGTAATGAATGTTGGGTAGAATGCTTCTGACTTAAGTATCTTCTTTACTGCATTGAAGTTACCGAATGGTACAAAGTTCTCATCCTTGAGTGGTATTAGAGATACTTTCTGTTCTTGAACATAAGTCTTCTCAAGTTGTTTACGTACTTCTTGTACTGTAAGGTTCCACTTACCTATACCTTTTTTGTAAGTTTTCAAACGCTTCTTAACTGTAGCGAGAGAGCATTTGAATTCATCTGCTGCCTTCATTAACTGAGGTACAGCAACCTCGTCACCGAAGTTGTTTTGTAGGTATGTAACAAGGTCTTGTGTTGTCACTGGGATTTCTGTTTTGAATGGCATTGTGTGTCCTGTTGTCTATGTATACATTATGACATAAGAAAACCCCCTTATAGGGGGTTAGTGGACACTTATGCAACTGTCTTTGAGAATGATGTGAGCAATCTTTTATTGGATGCTTTACCTTTAAACATCTTCTTGAATGCACTTCTGATCTGTGCCTTGGTTGCGTCTTCTTTTAGTTCTTCCATTGAATGATCGTCCGATGTATTGGTTGATGGTAAAATGAATAACTTATCAAAAGCAGAGTTGTTCATTTCAAAGAATCTGTTTTTCTTGTAAGATGCTGATGCTTCCTCCCAAGTACCCTTGAAGTAACCTCTAGATTTCTGTTGTCTAAAGTAAGAACCACCTTCACCTTTAGATAGAATTCTGAAACCAAGTAAACTAACTTCTGGGAATGATTCTTTAAGATGACTTAAGAAGTTGTTGTATACATCTTCCATATCATATGAACCTCCATAGACTCTACCAGTCTTACGATTACGTAACTGACATCTTGAATTGAAACTATTGCTGTAGTAACCTTCTGTACTACCCATAAAGTTTCTAGGGCAATAGTATGAACAAGGAGCAGACTCACCATCACTTAAGATACTGATAGAAATCTTCTCTACACCTGTTTCTCTTTTGAATAGAGGAACTACTGAATGTAATACTGTTACTGTTTCCATAAGAGGAGTGGAACCAAGACCAAACTTAGGTGGATTTGGAAGTCTTCTACCGTGGTAGTATGCAAATCTATTTTGTATAGCATTTTCCCTTTCTGCATCATCAAACATTCTGTAGTCTCCTGCTGACATACCAACTCTAAAGAAGTTCTTGATGTTGTGCTCGAATGTTTTGTTGTTGCCATTAGATGTAAGTAATTCTAAGAGACAGAATCCTTGATTAAGATCTACATCACCCATTTTCTGTTCTACAACTACTTCTTTTCTACCCCAAGATTGTCTGTAGTTAGAGAAAGCAAATACTTTGAATGGAATCTGAACCTTACGACAGAACCAAGCGAGTGAACAAACTTGCTTTACTGTATCTAAAAGATTGTGGTTCATAGAACCTGACCAATCTAGTACAAACATCATACCGTGATTCTTACCATCAGGTAGAGTTGTTACTTTCTTGAATAGATCTTCATTGTACTTGTACTGATGAAGAATCTTTGTGTTAAGAACTCCTGTACGAGATACCCCTGCTCTAGCATATGCTGCTGCTGACTTTCTCATCTCAAACTCTTTAACAAGATAGTTAACTTCTGGTTGAGATTGCTTTCTGAATGTATCAAACTCTTTGTCTGCCATTGCAAGAGTTTCTAGTGCTTCAGTTAATCTTTCGTTCTCAACGTTCTCATCACAATTCCAAGAAGATTTAACAAGTCTGTCAAGTCTGAAGTCTTTGAACCAAGTATCTAATTCTTCTTGAACTTCTTTCTCCGAGATAATAATATCACTAAGTGTATTGATTTTAGGAATCTCTACATACTCAATCTCATAACCACCGTGCTTGACATACTCTTTTACTTTCTCAATAAAAGTATTGTCAGTTTCTGCTTCAAAATTTGGTTCTTGCTTTCCTTGTGTAGGTCTTGTGTCTGTGTTTGCTTCTGAAGGTTCTGTAGTTGTTTGAGTACCCGCTTCAGTATCTGCTGAATCCCAAGGTTGATTTGGATTGATGATTTCTTGATCAGATGTCTGCTCAGATTCTTCTCCTTCTCCTTTCTTCCCTCTACCTTCGGATAGATCTTCTAGAGGATACTCTCCGTCATCAGTACCGTTACCATTACCACCTTCCATTGATATGTGATCTTCTCTCTCATCCTCTGCCATTTGTGCTTGCTCTTCATCCCATTGCTCTTTCATAAACTCGTGGATATCTTTAGATATTTCAATAACTTCTTCAAATGTTTCTGCTCTTTCTGTTCTTGTTACAAAGTCATACTCTGTGTCAAGGAAAGGAACAACACGGAAGTTACCAATCTTGAAGTGAAGGTTGATACGATCAATTAACTGGAGGTCTTGTAAATCTCTATCATTTACTTGGAAGAAATCATCTTCATTTAATTCTTTATATCCTTTGAAGAATGTCTTTGGAAGTCCTGCATACTTTCTCTTCATTAACTTTTCGATACGAGCATCTTCAACAACATTAATGAATGACTGAGGGCAAGGGAATTCAGACCAATCTCTAGGTGTGAATAGTGCGTGACCTACCTCGTGAGAAACAAGCATATCGTATACATTCTCTGAAGCGTTCTCCCATATAGGCAATGTCAATACTCTTCTCTCTACATCGAATGATGCAGTCTCACACTTTCTATGTTCTACAACTAAGTCTTCTGTTGCTAGTAGTTTAGCAAGTGTTCCTTTAACTCCAGTGTTGATTGTCATAATTCTGTGTGTCGCTTATATACACATTATAATAGAAGAACCGCCACTAGGACGGTTCAATAGACACTTTATCAACTGTCTACGTCTGGCACGTGCTTGACGTAGTGCTTGAGGTTTAAGGTGTCGCTTCTTCTCCTTCTTGGAGTGGTGTTGCCAGTTCGGTACTTTCATTTTTCCTTTGCCTTATAAGGGTGTTACTACTGTTACCTTTACTATAGTGAAAAACTTCCACATAAGAATGACAATGAGGACAAGTAAAATTTGAATAGAAATCGTATTCAGATTCCTCTCCATCATTCAAGTCTTCCATAGAGTGATCTCCACCCCATATCAATTCAGTATTACAATGCCAACATTTCATAATTTACCTTGCGTTAAATGCTACGGATATTCTATCTCTATCTATACCATTCTTGACAGTTTTATGTTCTAACCAAGAAGGGAATAAGATAAGAGTTCGTGAGGTAGTAGGAAAGTGTCTTCCTTCTTCAGTTCCCCAATGACCCATCTTAGCATATGGGATTGGATTCATAAAGACGATACCACCTTGTTGTGGAGTCACATTATGCCAGTATACACCAGAAACTTTAAATCCAGAATGTGTGTGTGCGATTTGATGACTGTCCTTAGGACCTTTATTGATCCAAGATTGCTCTATACTAAGTCTAGCATCTACTTCCCATAAACATTCATTGAAAAAATCTTCTAGGTATGGGAGTTGATACTTCTCAAACATCCTTAAGTTCTTCATACCATTATGAGAACCTGTCTTTATATCTGCTCTTGCATTACGAGAGATGTGAGATAAAATGGCAGGGTCATCAGGTATACCCTCAACTTCATTATCAATATTATTATCATTATGATGAAAGACGTTTATTGTAGTGGGAAAAAGATTTACCTCTTCCATTATCGGGGTCTGGGTAGGCTTGGAAATCTTGTATGTCGGATCTCGGAAGGGATTGACATCATAAAACTGATACTCCATCGTTCTTGATTTTCGTGGTTAGTACGTACTTCGTGGTCTTGATATCCTGGCCAAAAATATAAGTCACCTTCACGTGGTATCTGGCAATGCGTTGATGGCCAGTACGGTTTTAGTCTTCCCATTGTTTCTACAGCAGGAGCAGGATGGTACATATACAAATCACCTGTATCACCTACAGGTACGTGTAAATAATATGTCCCTGCTACATCACACTCTGCGTGATTATGACGCATTTGGTAAGCACCTTTTGGATTGATGTTTACCCAACAATGTGTAATCTCAAGGTCTGGATCAAATAACTCTTGTTTTAATAAAAGGAATTCTTCAATCTCAAGATTTTCTTTATGTATAAAAGAATTGGTATGTATAGTTGAGTACCCACTACCATAGAATTTACAAGCATCTGATGTAAATTCATCTCTACGTTTTAATAGTTTCTGTTTTAAACTTTCGTGGTGTTGAAATTCACCATTAGAAGTATAAAAAGGAATATCAAACATTGTTAATACATTTAGAAAATTCAGATGATTTATCAAATTTGATAGTTCTATCAAACTTATCTAATAGTATATCACCTTTGTGAGATATAATAAACATATTAGTTGTGTCTTGTAGTTCCTTAAGGATCTTTAAAAGTTCCTCAGTCGCACTTGTATCAAGACTAGAATCAAATACCTCATCAAGAATCAATAGATTTGTAGTGATGGAGTTCTTGATCTTAGCAATATGTCTCCAAGTAAACAATAAAGATAAATCAATTTTTTGTTTTTCACCTTCTGAAAAAGATGAGTAAGAGAATTTATCTCTATGTCTAGATTTAATTATCTCTCTAAATTGATCATCAAGAGTAAAATTAATATAGGTATCCATAGAAGATAGATACTTATTAATTCTTTGATTGATGATAGGAATATACTTTGATATAATTTTAGATTTTATACCACCATCCTTTAATAGTGTAGCAACTAATTTATAATCTTGTGCATCCTTGTTGACACTAGCACACGCTTGTTCTTTATCATCAAAGTTTGTTGTCAATTCTTTTAAAAGACTATCCTCTTTTTTGATATCTTGATTGTCATTTTCTATTTCTAGTATTCTTCTATTATTACTATTTTGTTTTAGAAGTCTTGTCTCTTCATTATACAAACGACGTATCTCAAATTGAGTTTCAGTTAGAATACTTTGTTTTTCCTTTATACCTTTAGTTCTTTCTTCTATTGCTTTTAATTGTTCTGTCAATTGTATTGATGCTTCTGACAATTCTTTACCCTTACTAGAAAATACTTCAACCTTTTCATCTCTATGTTCTGGTGAGATAGTCTGTGCACAAGTAGGACAAGCGGTATTGTTAGTGAAGAATTTTATATCCTTTTCAATCTTTTTATTTTTCGTATCAATACGAGTCATAATTTTAAGAGTTGAATTATAAGATGCCTGTATATCTTTTAAATCTTTATCAATATTTTTTCCACTATCTATTTCTGATTGTAGAACATCAACCTCATTGTGAATCTGTGACATACGATCTTCATTATTATCAATCTGTATTTGTAATTCTAATTTTTGCTTATCAGTAAACTCAGTTAACTTATCAAGAGTTTTTTGTTGAGATGTTATTGCTTGCTTTGCCATCTCTAACTCGTGCTCACAATCTTTTAGTGCTTCATTATTATCTTTAACTCTATCTTTCAGTAACATATTCATATGACTAAAGACTTGAATGTCAAGTATATCCTCAATAACTTCTCTTCTATGAGGTGCTGATAACTGCATAAAGGGAACAAATGTACTACTCCCAAGTATTACCACTTGTGTAAATGACTTGAAATTTAATTTGAGTATACTTTGTTCTAGATATTTCTGGTAATCTCTGTTAGCAGCATCTTGATCTATGAGATTATCATTGCGATATAACTCAAATAGACCTGGTTTCATACCACGTATAACTTTATATTCTACTGATCCTATACTAAATTCTATCTCAACTCTTGATTCTCTTTCATTAATACTATTAACTAATTGTGATTTAGTTACTTTACGAAATGGTTTATTAAATAATCCAAAGCACAAAGCATCTAACATAGTGCTTTTTCCAGCACCATTGTTTCCAATAATTAAAGTGGACGGAGTTTCAAGAAAATTGATTTCGGTAAATTGATTACCTGTACTCAAAAAATTCTTCCAACGAATCCTTTCAAAGACTATCATTAATTATGTGGGTCGTAATAACGAATTAATAATGCAGTGGCTGTTATAACCACTACGACAACAACAAAAGCAATCATAAAGGTGGGACTACAAGTTCATCAGGTTCAATAAAGGCATACTTATAATTGTGTACTTCACAGTTTGCGATTACTGATTCCTCATCAATATCTGTAATCATCAAGTCACGTTTATAATCATTAGCCTCTAACAATCCATAATAGCGTACTGCGTCGTCTTTGTCAACGAAAATTTGCACAACTTTATTTTTGTCTTCGTCTTCTACAGCGTAAACTCCTTTAGTTCTTTTGTCGCAGAGTATGTACATTATAGGTCAATTGCCTCTAGGTATAGTGTCTTTAAAATTTTAACAACAGATGATTTATCAACAGTTTCTTCTAAGTCATCAACGTATTTCTCAAGTATTGTCATAGTATCTTCTGACTCTAGTGATTCATCTGCTTCATCTAATTCAACAGAGATGTCTTCTATGATTTTTAAATCTGCAACATCAGCATTATGTAATGCTTTTACCATCCGATCAAACCATAACTGGTTATCTCTTTTTAGTACAATAAGTTTAACATATGATCCTTTCAGTTTTGTAAAGTCTGGTATTTCTGTGTAATCATTACTGACATCATCATACCAAAGTTTATTAAATATGTGATGTGGATTTGTGTAGAATGTTAATTTCTTGTTATTAGTATTTAGGACGTGGAATCCTCTCTTCTGCCCATAATCATTCCAATAAAGTTGATAAGGATTACCAAGATAATTTACATTTCCTATTCTAGATTTCATATGATAGTGACCACTACATACTAAATCAAACTTTTCATATCGTGTAGGATCTTCACCGTGTTCCATAATTCTACCAGGTACTGCTTCAAATCCTGATAGTTCTAAATGTCCGAAACATACTGGGGCATCTGTGTTTTCAACAATATTATCAATCTCTTTTTTATTATCATCACATATCCAAGGAAGCATTAAAATTTTAAGTCCATCATATTCTAGGTGTTGTGCATTATTAATAACATTGATATTGTCATACTCACCTAGTAAGTGATCAAGAGCATTTACTTTTAAAGTATTCTTATAATAGATGTCGTGATTACCGATCAAAGTATCCATAGTGATACCTCTATCTCTCAAAGGATCGAACCACATTTTACGTGCAGCATCTAGAGATAAGAAATTTATACTTTTTCTTTTATCAAAAATATCACCAAGACATATAACGTGTTCAATTTTATTCTTATCAATAAATGGTAGAACAGTTTCACTATAGAACTCTTGATACTTTTCTATAAAAACTTGATTGTCATTACGCACACCAAAGTGCTGATCTGTAATAAGAAGAATCTTCATCCAATATTCTCTGGTGCAGAAATACCTTTACTCTCTATAAATGTTTTACTCTCATAATC